>MDSY01084550.1_pt1 | contig 10468 bp, 6 predicted proteins | sample 811131 | NCBI WGS metagenome assembly MDSY01 (sample SAMN05326643, study PRJNA326480) | marine metagenome | isolation source: seawater | place: Atlantic Ocean: South West | collected 2010
ACTGCATTCAACTGTGCGTCCTACCTGTCCCTGAACGTGCCGCATAAGCGGGACTGTTTGGACTTGCTCCAGCGGGGTTGCTCGTCTCATCGACCACGTAGCAATCTCGTCCTTCCGGATTCATCGTACACACCACGTATCGTTCGTTTCTGCACCATTGACCGACCCATTTCTGTGTCTCGACTTGTGTCGACCGCTCGCACTGCGGAGAGGGGACTTTCCTCAGACTCGAAGTCTGTCAGCAGTCCTCCTGCATCCTCCATTATATCGCGGAGGCTAAACACATTTCAAACCATTGTAAGGTCAAATGTATTCATCATCTTCATCTTCATCGAAATTATAGCCCCTCGGTTTCTTTCCTGAAACGATTAGGTAGCCCAATAACCCTAGCATTAGTAATGCGACAAAACTGAACCCAGTAAGCATAGCATTACTCGCTCCATCTAGACCCTCAATGGCAAAAGTCGAATCCTCTAATTCGATTTGCATTGGAGATGTTCGTTCAAATAGCCCATCAGGAGTTGAGATCTCTACCCAAGCAGCTCCACCTAACTCCGGGACCCATCTAACATCAAATGAAACAGAGCTATGTGCTGGAACTTCAACATTTACAATATTGATTAACCGACGTTCATCACCGTTTTCGACAACCTCGATACGAACACTTGTAGTACCGCTAACCTGACCATCATTGTGTACCGTGATATTCAACATAATTGAGTCACCTACATTCGGATAATCATTTGGGATAACAATATCATTCGAGTCAAACCTGATGTCTGCTTCTCGATTCGCCAACTGTAGCACTGCAAGAGGGGAGTTTCTACTGTTAAATGCAGATTCTATTGGCTGGCCAGCTAGGTCAGAGCCTTCGACCCATACCCATAGATCCCATTTGTTATCGCGGCTAATTTCAGGAATTATCTCATCGACATTTAGAGTGCTTGAGAGTGGGATTGAATTGCCAGCTCCAGTTCCTGCGATCAACTCCATACTGAGGTTGCCGCCCAATAGCGCAAGTTCAGGTATTGCCATTCCATGAGGCACTATCAGCCAAAACATTCGCATTGAATCCATATCTAATCCTTCACTTTCATTAACCATTATTTCGAAAGTAAGGTCTTCCCAATCTCTTTCTTGTACTATACCAAGTGGGTCTGGAGAAAGGAATTGAGTTACCCTTGGTGCATTTCCATCAACAACCACCCAAGCCACGATGGCTTCTGTATCGGTTCTGTCGATCGCTCCGAATGGAAGATTCACTAAATCAAGTGTAATCGGGTGGATACCTGTTGAATTTGGTGCGATTATTTGTAGATTAGCAGTACCATTTGAAACAATGAAATATTGCTCTGATTCACCGATCTTTGCATTTATATCAACTATGTTGTCAACAAGTTGGCCGCCCTTTGACCAAATTATATCAGCAGAAAGGTTACTGTATTGACCAGGAGCCACAAATGCACTATTTTCCGTAAATCCTACCGAAGAAATGTCGACTTCCATTTCACAAGAATAGCGCCATATTGATTGAAGTTCTTTACGGAATGATTGACCTGAATCATCACTAGCAATAACTCGAATATTTCTTTCGATTGATGAATCTGGATTGAAATCCCAAGCGAATGAAATAACAACTTCCAATATGAACATTGCATCAAAGTGGTGATTTTCTCCAGCGATAAAGCAGTCTTCGATTATGATTTGCGATAGTGATGATGAGCAACCGTTTGCAGAAGACCAAACAATGTTCATTTTTTCATCTGTGTTTGCAGACAAATCAATCACTATAGATTCGATATCACCATATCCATTATCATCCCTGATTGGAACTTGCATTGTGTAATTCTGCCCGGGATGCAACCAATGGTCAGAATGATTCCAACCCAGCCCTGAGTCCAGTATAACTGGAGCGCCGTCTGGACCAAATTGGATAATGAATAGTGGATTTGAGATGCTACCCGAGTCTTGCATGGGATGGCCGGCAGGGTCGAATACCTCGAGCCAACCAGATAATGTGTCCCCGATGGTTGATTCACTCACATCAATAATCTTTGAATAATCTCCTTGGTAGTTATTCAGATTAATTGGCTGATCAAGAGCGACTGTACTGTAACCACCCCAAGAAGATTGCAAGTGGAGTAACGTATGGCGAGGTAATGCAGGGCGATCTGCAATCTCAAAGATTAACTCTAGGGGTTCTTGATTACTACGATGGTCAAGGGGGGCGACGTTTGTTGAAACCAATAGTGGTGCGATATCATCTAACTGGAAAGTTGCATTCTTCGGTATGTGCCAGTTTATTTCCTGGCCGTAAAGGCCAGTAACCATGATTTCAAAATCAACATGAGTGGCTATAGCGTCCGGAGTGAACATTAATGTCGCTACACCATTATTCAAATCCTGAGTGGTATCTATTAGCATACCATCCATGTATAATCCGACACTAAGAGAAGACGTTCTGGGAGAATCTTCAAGTTCTTCAAAGGCGAATTCTACTTCCACTAGCCCTGGATTATTTGGGTCGAAATATAGAGCATCCCAACTCGACTCAGCTCCGTTTAGGAAAGAAAGGTGCCAGTCAACAACATCAATATCTTGCTCAACACCCATTGACCAGCCGGAACCGAAACGGATTTGATTCGGCTGAGATGCGGGTCCGTCCATATCGATTGAACTAGAAGCAATTACTGCTTCTTCATCCGGCCAAATTGAAGAGATTTGAATTCTGTGAAAGAACTCTACTTGTGAACCAGAAAAATTATGTGAAAAAGATTCGATTATGATACCCTGATCTGAATTACAAGTATTAGTATCGATTGAACAATGTAGGGAACGACTCCATTCGCTTCCACCTAAAGTAAAGACAGATGACCAACTTTCATCACTAAACTGTTGTAATGCATCGCTTACACCAAGGTTTGACAAGTCGAAAATACTAGTAAACTCATACCAATCGTTTCCAGCAACCAAAGTATCAGTTTCGTTAGTCATAACCATAGATACTGGCTCAGGAGAACCCAATGTTTGGATTCCATAGTCCCAAATATACAAGTGACCCGGGTTTGACATAATTATTGGAATTGGTACCTCCTTAATTCCATTAACAGAACTAATTTGTGCTAATTGTGAATTTATTGCAGCAATTAGTGGCAATGAATCTGTTCCTTCTATTTGGGCATCATACCTATATGGAACCGACAATCCTGAGACCAATAATTCTCCACCAGAAGAAGATGAGACCGAAATATCTACTCTATGGCCTTCTAGCTGATCTATGATTGTGAAATCCTTAGACCTAGAATTCAGAATAGTCACAATGTCTTGCACCTGACTATCGCTTAGAATCACCTTTGTCGGGTTTGAAATGAAGCCCAGGGATTGTGTAAACAACTCTATACCATCAACAGAGAAACTGACATCGACACCATCCACTGGTGAATTGATTGGAGTCACTGAAAGCATCAAATTTCCTGTCGACTCGTAATTCACAGGATTGTTATGTTCGATTGGATAATACATCGACACAATATCTGTACCTCCTGGGGAAAGAGATACACTATCGCTTCTTTCACCATTTGCGAACAAGTTTTGTTGACCCCAGCCACCTATAAATTCGTTAGAAAATGACCACTCACTTACTCCATCCAACCCGATGTCAATTCTAGCATCAAGAGGAGAAGACTGGCGATGTAAGTCTAATTCTATATAATCCATCGAGTAAGAACCACTGCCACTCCACCTAAGGTTGAGATATACACTTGGATTATCCAAAGCAAATTTCCCACTTGATGGAATTGCACTCCAAGAACATTGATTGATTTTAGTGAAGCATGCTTCAAAATTCCCGTTTCCACTACCCATCCAAGACATCTCAAGGGCACTGAATGCGTTTGCAAACCGCCATTGAGGAGATGTTAGAACTCCGCTTCCAGTTACTGCGCCATTATTGTGAGAAGTAAAACCACTCCAACCATTTCCGGAAGGGTTGTCGGTGAAAGATTCGATTATTCCACCACCCAGTTTGATGGAATGAATAATTGGACTGTCAGAAGTCGACTCCATCTTAATCTTCAATTGGACATTTGGATGCTTTATGACGTCAATACCAGTTAAGTCAGCGCTGAGTTCATCCCGGTCGATGAAACCTGGAATAAAAGAGCCATCTAATGCATCGATTATACTCCAACTCACAAATGACCCAATTGGAACTGTGGCATCGATAGCAAGTAATCCATGCTCCATATTCATATCACCATTCGACCCTGGTCCAAAGGAATGACTAGTCCAGTTAGCTGTACCTGTTCCTGTATTAGACCTAGGTTCCAGAGTTACATCATCAACATTCCACCCCGTATATTGCACTGAGCCATCAGTAGATCCCAATCCAAACCGAACCTGGAAAGCCGAATTACCAGAAATGTAAGAACTCACATCATGAGTTGATTGTATGAATGAGCCATCGCTTGTAGTCCCGTAAGGATTAGAATATACATTAGTCCATCCTCCACTACTGGTTTTTACAGAAACATATGCATGATCATAAGATGACGATTCAATGCCAAGTTTACGCCAATATTTCAAGTCCCATGTTCCAGAACAAGATGTACAATCAATAACTGGAGATGTAGCCCAATAAGGACCACCCATGTAACTTGGATAATTACCGCTGTAGGTGTAGAGAGCGGAGGCTCCCGAATGTACTCCACCTGCGGCACCCAGTGTCGAATCATATCCGTGTGCCCAGCCACCACTAGCATCTAGAGTCCAACTTTGAGATGAGCCCTCAAAATCCCATTCATGACTCATTGGCAAGATGCGTAGGCCTGTTAGATTGTAATCAATTCCATCCATTAGGAACCCATTTGTCCAATCTGCTTTGCTATCAAGAGTAACAACGTCATCGATTGGCCAAGTCTTCTCAAACATTTTCACATTGAAATCAGTTACGATATCGCCATCTGGCACTTCAACATAAAATTGGTCTGACATACCGTCAGGGCCCAAACCAATAACGACATCAATTTGTCTTGAGGGAGGACTTGCATTTACCATAGGCCCTGCTGACATTGCACAGAACATCATGACAAGGAAAATTGCTAGCCTTGGCCTCGCCATGCCTATGGCATGAACTCTAAGCACTTCAGACATTCGCCTTCACATTGCTTATTGACTTCTAGCCATTGGACCAATCATGGCAGATGTTGAAGCACTCAAGCGAGAGGCTGGAATCGAGGCATGTAAATTTGTTAAGAACGGCATGAAAGTAGGCCTAGGTACTGGTTCTACAGTAAAGCATACTGTTGTTGAACTGGGTAGAAGAATAGCAGAAGAAGGGCTAGAGATTATTGGTGTTCCCACAAGCCTAGCCACTGAAAAACTTGCACTTGAAGTAGGAATTCCATTAGTCGAACTTTCTCAGATAGACGGGTTGGACATTGTTATAGATGGAGCGGATGAATACGACCCAAATTTCCAACTGATTAAGGGTGGAGGAGCAGCCCTGCTTCGAGAGAAAATTGTTGCTCAAGAAAGTGCAGCAATGGTCATTGTTGCCGATGATAGGAAACGTGTAGAAAGTCTGGGGGCTTTTCCTCTTCCAATCGAAGTCACACCCTTCTCTCATGAAGCGACGGTCAGAACACTTTCAAGACTACTAGACTGTAGAGTGAATATCAGAATGGCAGGAAATGGCCCAGTTATTACCGATAATGGGAACATGATTGCGGATGCCCACACTGGACCTACAATCAATGATCCAATCAATTCTGAAACAGAAATATTGTTAGTTGCAGGAGTTGTACAAGTTGGAATATTCAACAACATGTGTGATGCTGTAGTACTAGCAGGCGCTAATGGAGTTGAAACCATTCTCAACCCAAATGGCAGACTGAATTAGTTAGCGGGCCTGACGGGGTTCGAACCCGCGACCGATGGATTAAGAGTCCATCGCTCTACCTGACTAAGCTACAGGCCCATCCTGCGGTCCGCCAAGTCGTATTTAATTTAATCCGAATTAAATTACTTTTAATCAAATCTTAAGAGCCTGAAATTCAATTTGTAATAGTAGTTCCACCACTACCTCTCAATGCTTTGATTGCATCACCTGGCTGACAAAGTACAGATTTGATTCCGCCAACATTCTCCACCGCTGAAATTAGTGATTCGACTTTTGGACCCATTGAGCCTACAGGAAACTCTCCATCTGCAAGGTATTTTTTTGCTTCTGCGACACTGAGGTGCGAATGTATTAATTCATCAGATGTTCCAAAGCCGGTTCGAATTGCATCTACAGCAGTTGAGATGATTAGAGCATCTGCCTCAATTTCTATCGCCAATAAAGAACTTAATCTGTCCTTATCGATTACAGCAGGTACACCAACATAATGTTCCACTTTGTGTAAAACTGGTATTCCGCCTCCACCACAACAAATCACGATGGCATTTTCAGAAATTAGAGCCTTGATAACATCGAGGTCCAGAATTCGCTTAGGGAATGGCGAAGCAACAACCCTTCTCGGCCCACTTTTAGTTTCGGCAATATCCCAATCTTCAGACATTACTTGTTGGTCAGATAAGATCGGACCGACCGGTTTTGTAGGAAACTGGAATCCTTGGTCATCCTCATCAACTTCAACACGAGTCAAAACCACAGCCGTAGATTCTGGTCGGCTTCTTTTTCTTAAGATGGAGTCAAGGTTTATTGAAAGAGAATGACCTATCATTCCCTGAGTTGCAGCAACCCATTCATCCATTGGTTTCGATTGGTCCAAAGACATCAAATAGCCCACCTGCGGGCCATTCCCATGAGTCAAAACCACCCTCCATCCCGCTTCGAGCAAATCAATAACATCACTGATTACTTTCGCCAACACAAGTGCTGAACTTTCCACATCTTCACCTTTTGGCGATGATAGAGCATTGCCACCAATAGCATAGACAACTGTACGCGACATGAATATATTTGCAATCTCTAATTTTTCATGCTTTCCCAAGTACACGTCATTTGAGGCCCAGTTGGACACGGGTTAGCCTTTGACGGAGTGATTAGTTAAAGTGATAGGTCTGAGGTCTTACCCACAGATATGGTCGGAGAATTGTCACCTGATGGAAATTTCGTTTGGAACGGGACCGCATGGGAGCCAAATACTGCTACAAGCGTACAGCCAGTCTCACAAAACGTGTTTCAACTTGAACCACAAAACAATGGAGAAATTGATTGGAATCCGGTCTTAGAGAAGTCTGAAAAAGGTGGCAAGGCAAAAATTGTTGCTATGAGTATTGTAGGCCTTCTTTTGGTTTCAATCACCTCTTGGCTATTGTATGCATTTGTGATTGACGGAATGCTATTTCCTGACGACCTTACAAAAGATGAATTCATTAAAATAGTCGAGAATGAAGATGGTATCGAGGAGTTATATTCTGGAGAAACCGACGATTGGAGATGCTTAATTGAATATACACTTGAAGACGAATTCGATGGAGATTCTTTAACTCTAAAAACAAAACTTGAGTACTATGCTTCCAAAGACTCTGCCAGAGCAAAAACTGAACTTCAAATTTATTTCTCTAAATATAGTAACGATATTTGGATCGATGATAAACAAATAGCATGGCATATCGATGATGATTGTGGAAGCGATGACTGTGAAATTGAGATTGGAAAAATCGCAATAGAGGGAGTCAATTCTACTCCGGCAAAAGAGCTGTTTACTAATGATAGCGCAGGAATTGATTGGTGCTTTATTCATCAAAGTGTTGCTGAGAATTTGACAAACAATCCATCCCAGAGTTTCAGGTCCGAAGGAGAAAGATTTCCGGATGAAGATGGAGAAAGGGCTGTAAAGATTGAAACAAAACAATTGATTGATGGAGAGGATGAAGAATATACAATCTCGATTTACTTCGATGAAGAAAACAAAATTCTAGGAAGTAAGATTACTAACTCAACATTTGATTGCTTAGTTATAACCAGTTCCAAATCGACTTCTGAACCAGATTGGGTAAAGGATGCTGCAACAGATACTCCAATGATGCTTAGTGTAGGTTCAGGCTGGATGTACAAAGGTAATTACACTACTACCCTATATACGCAATACAATGCTACTTACGCCTTAGATGGAGTAGATGTGGTATTGTACAGTAAAGTCTACGATGAAGATTACAATTATACCCTTGAGGTCAATTACAGTGTCGACATTGAAACTGCAATAAACGGTGGAGGAGTCTTCAATCATGTGGACCCATATTATGGGGAAGCCAACTGTACATTATCCTATAACGATACAGGGATGGTTGGAGTTTCAACCGGAGACACTATTTCAATGAGTTGCGACAATTATGATTGGTTTAGTGGTTTTTCTCTTGGCCTAGCAAACTCGAATGGAGTCGCTGAGGAAAAGAGCCTATCTGTGCCATGGGTCTCTCCTATGTTCACGATAATTGCTCTGCTAGGGGCTGCATTAATCGTTTCAAAAAGAGAATAATAATCGACGATTTCTTGTAATATTCAAGCGAGGCATTCAAGCACAATGCCTTGCACGCCAAGACATGGCGAAAGACTTCTGGATTGGCGATGTCCAGGCAGGTGCACATGATGGTGCCGAAGTTGAACTGAAAGGTTGGGTCAAAAGAACTAGAGGCTCCAATAAGATCCGATTCGTAGTACTACGAGACTCTACAGGCACAATACAGTGTGTTGCAAAACGTGAAACTCTTGGCGATGAAGCATTCGAGGACCTAAAGGGAGCATTAATTGAATCTTCTATGACACTCAAGGGAACCGTAAATGTCGATGAAAGAGCACCTGGAGGACATGAAATTGTAGTTTCAAGTGCAGAAGTTATTGGTGCAGTAAGAGCAGATGCACCATTTCCAATTACCGAATCAGCAATGGCCGCAGCAGATGGTGGAGAGACTGAGTTTTTGCTAGACAACCGTCACTTGTACCTAAGAACTGGACGCATGACTAACATGCTAAAAATACGCTCCAGTGTATTCGGGGCAATTCATTCATACTTCCGAGACAAGGATTTCGTAGAATATCAGGCACCAAACTTTGTTGCTGGTGCAGTCGAAGGCGGTTCAACATTATTCGAAGTACCCTACTTCGGAAAAAAAGTATACCTAACTCAATCTTGGCAACTTTATGCGGAAGCTGCAATGCCCGCTTTAGAGAGATTATACACAATAGCACCATCATTCCGCGCAGAAAAGAGTCGTACTCGCCGGCACCTAACCGAGTTCTGGCATGCTGAAATGGAAGTAGCTTGGGCTTCAAATGCAGAAATTATGACCCATGGAGAAGGATTGGTTCGCCATATTGCTCGTACTGTTTTGGATGAAAGAGAAAACGAGTTATCTGAGATTGATAGAGACCTAGACCTAATTGCTAGGTATGCAGACAACCCTTACCCACGAATGCGTTATGATGAGGCTGTTGAGACCTTACAGAAAATGGATGTCGACATTGAATGGGGACAGGATTTAGATTACTCAAAAGAAAAAGTTCTGACTCAAGATTTCGATGTACCACACTTCCTAACGCACTATCCTAAGATTGCAAAGCCATTCTATCACAGGGTTGACCCAGATGAGGACAATTACGTATTGTGTCACGATTTACTAGCACCTGAAGGCTATGGTGAAATTGTTGGTGGCGGAGAAAGGACTTGGTCTGAAGAGGAGATACTTGCTCGTATTGATGCAGAAGGTGTTCCACGAGAGCCATATCAATTCTACATAGACACCAGAACTTACGGTGGAGTCCCTCACGGTGGATTTGGACTAGGTGTTGACAGAGTTTGCTCTTGGCTATCAGGTGCGGACCACATCAGAGAAGTTATTCCATTCCCTAGAGACTCTCGCAGGGTCACTCCATGATTTGTTTCTTGATCGCTTCAAGAACGTCTAGAAGATTTCTACTACGAATAGTCATTTTTGCTACTGCAACTGGTTTTTCGTCCCAAGGATTGAAACAAATTGACAATTCACTTTGCTCAAACATTCCAATATCCCCTGCACTATCACCGATAGATATTGTTCTCTCTTTTGGAATCTCAAGCCTTCGTTGTAACATATTTACAATCGAACCTTTACCATTCATTTGAACTTGATAACGACCGAAATCATCGATCGAACCATCATTTTTGGCTAGCCAACCATTGGTGAATACATGGAATTTGGTATCGAAACCACGATGACGATTTATTCCACCCCAGCGGCGCCTCCATGGACTTCCACTAGGGTACATACAAGCAATATCACGGGCTGTTTCCTGCATCCCACCACTGATTATAGCCACTTCGTGACCGTTTGAAATAATCCAGTCTAAACATTCTTTGATACCATCCATCAAAGGAGTTCCAACACACAGTTGGCGCATTTTTTCATCTGTGATATCCGAGTGTGCTCCTTTCACTAGAGCAAGGTCCATCTTTAGCCAATCCCATTCATCCAATTTACCTTG
>MDSY01133899.1_pt1 | contig 10468 bp, 9 predicted proteins | sample 811131 | NCBI WGS metagenome assembly MDSY01 (sample SAMN05326643, study PRJNA326480) | marine metagenome | isolation source: seawater | place: Atlantic Ocean: South West | collected 2010
AAATCAAAAGAAAGTACAAGTTAAATTTATTAAAGAAGCCTCTATTTTTGATCAAATAGATGTTGAGAGCTTAGCACTATTTCGTGAAATGATGGCCGATCGGTATCGTTCATTGCATGATGAGGAGGAGTAGTTGTATATTTTAAATAGTACCTATTAATTATCATCTCTGCCATCATCTACTTCCAAACATTCTAATCTACCTTCATCATTTTGAAGGTAGCATTGGGCAGATTTTACATTTCCGAAGGTGTCAAAGTAGGTTTTTTCAATACTAAATAAAAAGCCCTCAGCAGTAAAGAATCGCGTTACTTCAATAGAATGTATAGTAGTGGTTTCTGAATAAATGTCTAAGCTATCATTGTAATAGTATTCAATAATTTGTTTATCTCCTTCTGTTTTATGTTTCTCATAAAAAAGAGTTACAGGTTCTTTAAAATGAATTTTACTTACGCATATACATTTGTTCTTTATCTCTGGATCTTCGTCTTTTAAATGAAGTCTAAATTGACTTACACGGCCCTCATCATCATAAAACAATTCGTAATCGTCTTGGAGACGATCAAAATCTCCGTTCCAATTGTAATTCGGACTATAAAAAGTATCTGAAGGATTCATGGGTTGGGTTAAATTTTTATGGCCTGCCTAATCAAAATTTTCAACAATATTATTTTTCCAGTTTCTACATTTCTCAATAATATTCATGTAAATTTTTTGAAGTGGATAATTGTTTTTAAAACCCATCTTAATTATTTCCCCAATTAATGGATAGAATTCATATTTATTATTCGAGTTTATATCTTTTTTATATACTTCTTTTAGTTGAAAAATAATCCAACTTATTTCATAGCAGTGAGAGCTTCTAATAACTATGTCTTGAGGGTATTTTTTATGATGATTTACATCGTAGGGACTATTATTTTCGGTAGTTATAATAAGATTTCCACCAGCAAATAGTTTTGTACTTTTAGGAATAGTATTTTGAAAAATCACTTCTCTAAGTTTCTTAATCTTCTCGTCCATATTTTTCTTTGTTTTTTTTGCATTCATCTAATGTATTTTTAATTACAAATTGAATAATGTTAAATAACTCATTATAACATTCAATTAGAATATAGTAATCTTTTGAAATACCTTTTCCTCTGTGGGTTAGATTATTTCTAACTTGGTAGTAAAATTTAATTGCTTTTTTTGGATTATCTAATTTCAATACTTCGTGATTAAGATCTTGCGTGTTAAATATTTTTCTTTCATTAGTTACATACTTCTTAATACCTTCGATAAAGTATTCATTTTTTTCTAATAATTGAATTCTTTTATTTGAACCAGCTCCTAAACTATATCTTAGAAAAGTGAACCTTTCAATAATGGTCCATAAAAACATGTATCTCATTTGAACCTCAAAAGAGCCTTTTAACTCCCAATCCCATTCAGGTAATTTGAATTCATTAAGCATTGCAATTCCAGTCGTAAAGTATGGGTCTTTAGTTGTTGAATAATTGTTTTCTAACTCTTGTATTGATTCTGAGCCTTTATTTGGAGATATACCAATTAGAATATTAAATGGATTATTATTTTTATCTAGTTTCTCTGACCACCTAAATATTTTATTAGGCTCCAAACTATTTATAAAATTATATGCATTTTCACACAAATGAGATTTAAAATGTATCAAATATCCATTTACATCATCTTCATATTGTTCCGAAAACAAGAATACCCCATCTCGTATTTGAACACATCCTTTAATAGTTAATTTTTCTATTTTTTCAATATAATGTTCAATTCCAAGAAATGGAATTTCACCAGGTCTAAAAATTCCATAAGAAAAAAAAGGTAGTTTTGTATTCATATTTTTTTGTTTAACATACTATTTTAGAGTGTTTTTGATTGAAATAGATTATTTATTTTTTAACAAAATAACTTTAGAGAATGATTAAGATAGATATACCATATGATATTTTTATTATATAATTAAGACCATGTAAAATTATTTTTCATAAAAATTAATATCCATTTTACTTATCAACCTTCCATTCTTCAGGTAATTTAGCCACTTTGTCATTTGCTTTTGGTTCATGAATTTTCTTAGTCATTGGTCGGGTTTTCAATTTACCTTCTCGATATGTTTTTATTCTCTCGTTTGCAATTTTCACATAATTAATATCTCTCTCAATACCTACAGAATTTCTTTGGTTCATGACGGAACCAAGAACAGTTGATCCAGCCCCTGAAAAAGGGTCTAAAACCCAATCATTCTCATTCGTTAAAGCTAAAACACATCTCTCCACCAATTCGATTGGGAATTGACATGGGTGGGTAGTTTTTTCAACATGATTCGATTTAACATTCGGTATATCCCAAACTAGTGAATCCCAATCATTTCGTAAAACTTCCCAGACATCAGAAGGGTTTTTACCTTTAGGATTTCCTGATGGTTGACCTTTCTTGTCCCCTTTGTAATGTCTTTTTCCTGGATATTTTGACGCTATTCTTACTGGGTCCAAATGGAACGTATAATCATCAGTTTTTGAAAACCAAAGGATAGTTTCATATCTGCCAGAAAATTGATTTTTTGAATGCAAACCATGACGAAAATGCCATACGATTCGATTTCTAAGTTTCAGACCTAAACGTTTAAAAATTTCATAAAAATAAATATCTAAAGGATAGACCTCACCTTTATCTTTATAATTACCAACTTGCCAGCAAATGCTTCCACTATCAGACAAAACTCTAATTAATTCCTTAATAATTTTTTCCTGATTTTCGAGATAGGATTCTATTGAAGTTTTTGTTTCGTACTCCTTGCCAATGTTATATGGTGGAGAGGAAACGATTAAATTAAAATAACCGTCTTTGTATTTTTTTAAAGACTTTATGGCATCTCCTTTAATTATTCTACTTTGAATTTCTCCATCGATGTTTGACATACAATTTATCGTTAATATTTTGAAGTAAATATAATAAATTGAAACGATGTTTTGTTTAAACTTTATTAACTAAAGTTCGTTATATTGCATGATCATTCAGCTTTAAATAAAGATGAGATTTATAGAGTCTAAAATAAACGGTTTTAAGGATAATTCAATTTCAAGTGAAGTCCATAAAATCATTGGCTCTGTAAAGTTTGAACATAAGAAAAACTCATCTCGATTTCTTAAAGAAATACTTCAATATGAATTTAATAAATTAAATTGGTATTATAAATTTAAAGTGGACGGCAGACTTAATTGGTATGTACAATTCTATGCTAAAGAAACAGCAATAATGTTTTATTTTTCAAATATAGCCAGAAGTTCTTTAGATTTAATTAAAATTCAACATTTGTTTGCAAATGGGAAAATTAAAGGTGCTATTTACATTGTTCTCACCTATGAATCAGCTAATAAGGTTGCTGTAAACTTAACAAATTTTGAAACCTTAGAAAAAGAGATTAACGTTTTTAAAGAAATAATTACTTGTCCAATACTTTTGATTGGGCTTCAATAAAATAAATAGATTATTATGATAAAAGATGAATTGCTTGGTAAACCGATGCTAGAACGAATAGAGTATGTTAACAATAGTTTAATCAGCTCCCAAGATTTTAAAAATGAAATTTGGATTTTTTCTGGTGAGCCAGCTCAAACAAGAGTTAAAGTCTTCATGGTTGATATAGACTTTCCGATATATAGATTAAAAAACATTAGAACGAAAGGCCCGCAGCAATCTTACATAGCAACTAATGAAGTTCAAGAAGATTTTTTCTCAAGAGATGGGGAGAGTCGCAAAGCGTTGCTTGTTCAACATGAATTATTACTGAAAATTGCTGAGTCAGCTGAAAATGGAGGTGTCAGTCATGTGGATGCATTTGAACAAGGGGATTATGACTTGTCGCACCCTATGATTATGTCATCAAATGGTGTACTTATTAATGGTAATACAAGAATGTCTGCGCTCAGGCATTTGTATAGTTCGGATGAAGTTAAATATGACCGTTATTCTAAAATTCCAATAGCTGTTTTGCCTAGTCCGTTTACAGAAAAAGATTTTCGAAAACTGGAGTTAAATCTTCAAATTAATCCGGATCTAAAAAAGAAATATTCTTGGACCTCTGAAGCCCAAGATTGTTTAGAACAAGTTGAGTCTGGTGTTAGTATCGATTCCTTAAGTGATGAATATAATCGGAGATCTAATGATGCTAGTCATCCCAAGAATTTGCTGAATCAATTAAAAATGGCTAATATATATTTAAAAAAATACAGCGATGTGTTAGATTATAGTCAGATTGAAAAAAATCAATTTGCTCTAATGGCCTGGGCTGAATGGCGATCAACACTAGATAACGATTTGGCTAAACAATTTACGGTTGATTTATTGTGTGGGCAAATGATCAATAAACCTGAGGAACATGGAAACTTGTTTAAGAACATTAACCGTAAGGCAAAAGAATACAGACTTGACCCCTCACTATATAGTACTACGCTCAACCAAGTGAACAATGACCTAACTACTCAGAAAACCGAAGAAGAAGTAGAAGAAGAAGTTGATAATGAAGGAATCATTGGAGAGGAGCTGGCTACAGATAATTCTGACTCAGAAGATAACGACAATGAATACGGATTTATGGACGAATTTGAAGAGGGTCAAGAGGATTCTGAAAGTCAAACGGCTTCAGAGCAAGAGATCGTTGACCGTTTAAAGGAAAAAATTGCAGCTGGGAAAAAAATTGATCTTGTTGGTGCTGTAGAAAACGTGATTTCTAATAAAAACGAAGAAGAAAAACGTTCAAAGGATTTGAATTTAATTTACACTGATTCGGTTGATATAAAAGAAAAAGCGATCGATTGTCATAAAAGATTCAAGTCTGGTGATCGTGAATATGAAAACCTCAACGAAGCTATTAAAGAACTAAAAATTGCCGAAATTAAAATTAAGGCTTTGTATGAATTGATTGAAAATTCGTTAAAATGAAAGTTGAGGTAAGTTCTCAAGGAATTCAATTGAATTTTAAATTACTTGAAGGAGATAGATTGACTTTTAATAAGTTGAAATTCCAAATGGGATTAGATAATATTATCAATAATCCCATTGATTCGGAACAATTCAGTATAGACCATTTGGTTTATTTTGGAATTGAAGCAACTATCAATCTGATAATTAAAGAGCAGAAAATTATTCCATCGGAGTCTTTTAAATCATTTTATCGGTCGATTGCTAGACAATCAATAAAAATTGAAAGAGATATTGGACCTGATGTATTGAAAGAAGAATTGAAGAATCAAAAATTTTCAAGAGAGTTACGGCCTTTTCAGTTATCAAATGTAATTGAATTGATATCTAGGGATTTTGGAGCAACATTTTCTGTTCCTGGTGCTGGCAAGACTTCTGAGATTTTAGGTGCGTTTTCTTTTTTTAAGTCAATTACTCCAGATTTAAAATTGCTGATAATTTGTCCGAAGAATGCTTTTTCCGCGTGGGACGAACAAATAGGAGAGTGTTTTTCAAATAGTCAAGAAATAAATCAAGGAATAGTCTACCCTGGCGGATCAGATTTTTCTGGTAAAATGGTCCGTTTAGAGGGCGGTAGCAACAATATTGCTAATCTGCTAGGTCAAGTTCCCGACACGATGATGATCACTTTTCAACAGTTAGCTTATAATAGAGAAATTATTGAAGTTATAGCAAGTTTTTTATCTCAACACTCTGTTTTTTGCGCAGTAGACGAAAGCCACAGAATTAAAGGGATTGATGGTCAAGGAGTCCCTGGTAAGTATGCAGGTGCTGCATTGAGCTTAGCTCCACTGTGTATATATAGATACATTATGTCAGGAACACCAATGCCTCAAGGTGATTTGGATTTGATTAATCAATATAAATTCATGTTCCCTAGGGCGAATGTCTCTATTCAAACGGTATATGACCGAATCAAAAAGTTATATGTCAGAACCAATAAAATGGACTTGGGTATTCCAGATTTTGATCTTGCAACCATCGGAGTCGAAATGTCTTCTCTTCAGAAGGAATTATATGATAAAATTAAATTTATCGAAAAGCGTAAGTATGAAACATCGACAAACTCCAATCGATTAAGAAATTTAAAGAAAAGCGTGATGAGGATGCTACAGGTAGCATCTAACCCAAGAATCATTAATGACCCAGAATTTCAAGAGCTACTTAAATCTCAAGGTCTATTTCAATTAGTTGAGGAAGCATCACCTAAATTCATTGAGGTATGCAAGCTTGCTAGGTCAATTGCAGAAAAAGGTGAAAAAGTAATTATTTGGTCAGGATTCAGAGAAAACATAAAGCTTTTAGAATCTGATTTAGCTGATTTAAACCCTGTTGTTGTGGATGGAAGTGTTCCGAGTTCATCAGATGAAACAGAGATTGGTACAAGAGAATATAATATTAATAAGTTCAAATCTGATTCAACGTGTAAAGTTTTTATAGCGAATCCAGCAGCAGCATCTGAAGGAATTAGCCTACATATTGATCATGATAAAAATAGACTATGTAGCAATGCTATATACATGGATCGGAATTTTAATGCGGCTCAATTTATTCAATCGGTTGATAGAATTCATAGACTAGGGATGATTGGAATTGCAAAAATATTCGTTTTCAAAACTACCAATTCAATGGACGAGAGAGTTCAAGAAAGATTAGATTTGAAAATTGAGGCATTAATGGATTTGTTGGATGATCCTACATTAAGACCTTATACCACAGTAGACCCTACGATAGATTCTGAAGATTTCCTATTGGACCCGAGCGGGGAGTTCTTAATATCTAATGACGAAGCAGATTATTATGCAAAAGAATTATTGGACTAAATATGGAATAACTTCTGGCTTGATCAATTCAAGTATACTGTTGTTAGAAATCTTCTCTAAACATAAGAAGGTAGGATATAATGATTTTATGAAAAATCAAAATTTGATCTCGACTGATTTGAGCCAATCACTGTTTTTTCTACAAGATTTAAATTTAATCCATGTTTTTCACGACGAAATTGTTTGTATTGGTCCACAAGAATTCGACAAAAGTCCAGATTATATTTACAAAAAGATTTTAAGGTCGTATGTCACAGTCTTCCAACCAGTCTGGACTAATAGACTTCATTGGGGTGTGAAAGCAGTACTTTCCAACTTATCTCTTGATGAGTCTCATTGCTTTAGGGAGGCAGGCCTAAACAATCTTGATGACTTTTATGTCTACAAGTGGTGGTCTTCTCTTCCTGTATATGGTAATTCAATAAATAATAAATCCACAAATGGATTAATCGGAGAATTTCTGACTATGGACTTTGAAGAAAATAGAGTTGGGGTTCGCCCAAGAATGATGTCTTCAGAAAGTAGTAAACATGGATATGATGTATTGTCAAAGATGAAATCAACTGGATATAAAAATAAATTTATTGAGGTGAAAACTATTTCAAATCCTTTAAACCCAGAAATCTTTTTATCGAATCATGAATGGCAAACAGCATTAAGAAAAGGAGAGGAGTATGTATTTCATTTTTGGATTCTAAATAAAAAGAAACAATTTGCAACCCTTTATGAGTTCAGTACTCCTGATCTGATTAAACATGTACCTTTAGACTCCTTGTCTGGGTGTGGAGTTTTTGATTCTGCCAAAATCCATATTTATGATCTTTTAGCTGCAACAAAGCATATACATAAATCAAGTTTTACTAAATATAAAATTGAATAATTTTACTCATAACAGTCCTATTGATAAGCTGTTTAGAGTCTTTTTGTAGAACTTTGTGAAGTTTTTTCTTAAATTGAATTCTGCGATTTGAGTCCAGCAACATATACCTGGTTTTCAAAAATTTAACGACTTTCTGGTTAGCATCTATTTTCATTAATAAAGGTAGAAAATCAGAATCTAGTTTTAAAGTTAATTTCCCCTTATATATTATTAGATAACGTTCAATCAAATGTTGAATCTGATAGTTTGGACATTTCAATTCCTTAAAGATGATATAACTTTGACACCAGTGTACATCCATCCTTAACTTTTCTGTTATTTCGCGCAAGTGACTAAAAGCTGTTTTGTGATTAATTGGTCTATTAAAAGTTAATTTTGAATTGACCAGCCAATAGAAGCCTTGTGAGTTGTCGAACAATTCACTTTCCTGGTCAAGGATTACTTGAATTGACTTTTTAGACACATCTTTTCTTCGAGTTTTTAAAGAAGAGTAGATTTGAGATAAATGAAGTGGATTATTATGATTTTCAAGTATTAAAATACACTCCTCTTTGATAGATTTGGTTGCGAACTTATTACTTATATTCCAGGAAACCAAGCCATAAGTACTTGTTTTACCTATACTGAAAAAAACGTCATAATTATTGATTAATGTGCCTCTAATACTGCTTTTCTTGGGTTTTTTAAGAAAAATGGCATTGTGTAAAATATAGCTGTAAATCTTATCTAAGTTCTGAGGCCACCCGAAGTATGATAATGACAAAAAGCAATATGCTGGATTAATTTGCTTAAAAATAATTAGCTTCTCATTATCATAAAAAAATCCAAATTGATCGCTTAAGCATCGATTTAATACCTTTTGAATATTGATCCAAAGGTTAGATTGCTCACTCATACCATAAGACCAATAATCTTTATCCGTCTTGAAAATATCTTTTATGACCTGCTGCAGAATGCTTTTAATTTCATGAATATTGAATGTAGTTGTAACAATAAATCGGGCGTCAAAATCAAATATATTTTCGATTTTTAAATATTCTTTTTGAGTATATTTCTCCCTGTCAATTAGCTCTTTAAAGAGTTTCACTTTTAAATTATTAAAATCGCAAATTGAAAAAATTCTCCAGGATAAATACGGATTGATTTTTAAAGAAGGGATTAACTCATGCTGTTCTGCATTATCATAGATTTGCGTTCCTGATGTATTGCAATTATCATCATTGCAGAAATCTTTAAGCATCAGCCAAAGTAATTTTATTTTCTCATCAATTTTAGGGTTTGTTTTTACTCGAATTTGACGCACGCGTTCTACTGTTATTCTATTTTTTTTTGCGATTGACTTTTTTGATTTATTTTTAATAAAATCTAACTCAATTCCTTGAAATAATTGAGGTAAATACTCTAAAACGAAACCAATAAAATTTAGATTTGAATTTTGAATTTTTATCAAATCATTCTTAAGGATAACTAACTTGGGAAATTTAAATTGAATTTGTTGCAGTATTAATATTGCGTGGTTTGATTCACTTTCTAAATAAACATGAGAAAATTGTTGAATTAACTCAATGAAAAAACCTCCTAATTCGACGCTTGATTTAGCTCCAATGTTTGGTATCTCCGATAGTTTTTCAGTTTCAATTCCAATCCAAATTAAATCCTTCCAAGACGGACTATCTCCGCAGAGGATATTTAAACCGTTTGCAGCTCTTACTGACAGTTTTGAAATCAATTGTTCAGCAGTTAATTGTAGAATGTTTTTTTTTAATAAAGACAAACCATCTATTTCTAAGCGATATAATTTTTGAAAGTGTGAGTTGCATTCTTTGTTTCGAAGAAGTGCTTTGCATAGATTATCTAACTCCGTGCTAATTTCTTTTTTTAATTTGTTGATGGAATGAAATGTTCCTTTAAATATGTAAAAAGATAAAATATCCGTTGAAGATATAAAATCCAATTTTTCACATACTTTAATAGACCTAGAAGATAAGCCGTATCTCTGTACAATGTACTTTATAGAAATCTCTGTAGTGTTATAATTGTGGGAAGTATTTTCCCTTTCAATAAGAATCTCAATAATTCGATCAATTTCATTAGCTGTTTTGACCCCGCAATTTTGCAAGTGTTTAAATGAACCATTCCTCTGAACCCATAAAATAATATCATTCGAGGTTAAGAGTGAGTTGCTCTGACAAATATTAAAAGCACGATTGCTGAGGGAGAATTCTTGTTTTATTTTGTTTAAATCCATACTAAATGCTATAAGTACAACTCAGTTTCATGTTTTCAGTTATTAACAATACTCTATTGAAACTCCATTTTCCGTTAACAATTAATGATCCAGATTACCATATTTCTTAGTCCAATCTAAGCTAATGTCTATTTTGCACGTACCCATTTACCATATTGTAGCTCTTACCAAGTTTATCAGCAAGCCAAATTTGCTTAATGCCTTTCTGTTTAAGTACTTCTTTGATACGGTTCATAGTTACTGAAATAGTAAGCACAATATAACTAAAAACATCTCATTTTTCGTTTACTTTTTAACAAAATCTTCTGCCAAACAGCATGATTGCCAAAATAGTAGAACAGTGCAATTGCGCATAAAAAGAAGTTGATTAGTTCGATTTTTCCAGAAAAAATAGAATTTGACGGAAAAAAATGTCGAACTACTAGAATCAATGATGTGTTGAGGTATATCTTACAGATAGACAAGGAGTTAGATGAAAATAAAAAGGGACAAATCTCAAAAAATATGAGTTTGTCCCGTGTG
>MDSY01087143.1_pt1 | contig 10467 bp, 10 predicted proteins | sample 811131 | NCBI WGS metagenome assembly MDSY01 (sample SAMN05326643, study PRJNA326480) | marine metagenome | isolation source: seawater | place: Atlantic Ocean: South West | collected 2010
AGTTTTACGCCATGCTAAATCAAATGGAATCCTTATAGCAAAAGATAATAGAACTGTTGGACTCGGTGCTGGTCAAGTAAGTAGAGTGGATGCTGTGCACATGGCTTTGCGAAAAGGTGGAGATGATGTTAAAGGTGGCGTTTTAGCTTCTGATGCTTTTTTCCCATTTAGAGATAGTATTGATGCACTTAAAAACTCGGGAATTAACACCGTTCTTCAGCCTGGGGGTTCAATAAGAGATAATGAGGTAGTTGATGCATGTAATGAGTATGAAATTTCAATGATTTTTACCGGTACCAGGTGTTTCAAACACTGATCTGATCAAATGAATAAGTTTATTTGGTTATTTTTATCCTCTTTTGGTATAATGTTTGCAATCCTATCTTGGATTCAAGAGTCAGGCATACTTAAAATGGATTTAGGCCCAAAGAAAGGGTTTTTAGCATTAGTTCTTGGTACTATTTTATATATTGTGATACCATCGAAAATAGAATAAGAAAAGATTAGTTTTATATGCAAAAAAGAAATTGACAACCTAAAGCTGGATAAAGAACAGATGCACCCAAAATAAAAATGAATAAAGAGACTTTTAAAACTCTTTTAACCCTAATAAGTGTTTTCGCGGCCATCTATCTTTTCTTAGTTGGGATCAACGGAATGTCTTCGGCTATTAAGCATATGGGTTCTGGTGTTGCTGAATCGATTTTCACAGCTACAAAAAATCCTTTTATTGCTCTTTTTATTGGAGTTTTTAGTACTGTTCTTTTTCAAAGTTCTTCTACCACAACTTCATTAATTGTTGGCATGGTTAGTAGTGGAGCACTTAGCCTTTCAAGCTCTATTCCTATGGTTATGGGTGCTAATATTGGAACTACTGTTACTAATACAATTGTCTCTATTGGGCATATAAGTAGAGGTAATGAATTTAAAAGGGCTTTTGCTGCTTCTACAGTACATGATTTTTTTAATATTCTTGCTGTTCTTATCTTATTCCCGTTAGAAATAACTTTTCATGGAATACAAAAATCTTCAGAGTGGCTAGCCAGTTTAATTTTCGGTAAAGTGTATGATATTGATGTTTTAAAAGCAAAAAGCCCTATTAAGGCTGCTGTTAAAGCAGGTTCTGAGTTTATAGAACAATTTTCTTTTGATAATAATATATTTTATTTAATTGTTAGTATTTTAATTACTTTTTTAATGCTTTACTCTTTAGTCAAACTGTTAAAAAGTCTTGTGTTAGAAAAAATTGAAACTTTTTTTGATAAATATATTTTCAAAACAGCACTCAGAGCTGGTCTTTTTGGTATTTTATTAACTATAATGGTCCAAAGTAGCTCTATAACAACATCATTGGTTGTTCCGTTAGCCGGAGCAGGTGTATTAACACTAAGGCAGATCTTCCCTTTTACTCTAGGTGCTAATATTGGTACAACTGTCACCGCTCTTTTAGCTTCATTGACAGGCACTGTCTCAGCATTAATTACTGCTCTTAGTCACTTGATATTTAATATTATTGGTATATTAATAATATATTGTACGCCTTTCCTAAGAAATATACCTTTACGTTTTGCTGAAATAATTTCAGAGTATGCAGAGAAAAATAAATTAACACCCATTATATACTTGTTTATAACTTTTATATTAATACCTCTTTCAATAATATTTTTAAGTAGTTAAAATATTAAAACCTAAAAACAAAGGACTTTAAATCGTGATCTTTTTTAGAGAAATTTTAAATCTATGGAAATCTGAAAACCTTCTTTCTCAGGCATGGGATGAAACATCAGAGATGATGGAATTGTCACATCAAATGTTTGAAGAAGCTATTTATAACATGCGAGAAGGCGTAAAAAGGAAAAAACTAATAAAACTCAAAAAGAGAGATAAAGAAATCAATAATTACCAAAAAGAGGTTAGAAAAAAGGTGATTACTCATTTTTCCGTAACAAAAAATATTAATGAAATTCCGAGCGGGATGGTTTTATTAAGTATAATTATTGATGTTGAAAGACTAGGAGATTATACAAAAAATATTCTTGACCTTGCCATAAACTACGATGAAAAAATCATATCGGAGGACCTATTACCTGAATTAAGAGAAATAGAAGTAGTAATAGAAAAGCGATTCAAAAAAACATTAAAAGCTGTGAATCAACAAAGTGAAGACAAGGCGAACCTCTTACTTAATTCCTATGAAAAAGATATCGCTTTAGCATCAGATAAAATTGTAAATAGTTGTATTTCAGGAGACCTGATTTTTGATAATAATCAGATATCCACTGTTGTCTCATTGTATTCTAGATATCTAAAAAGAGTTGGTGCCCATTTAAAAAATATCACCACAACAATTACTAACCCTTATGAGCATATTGGTTACAAGCAACCTTCAAAAAATTAATTTAAAAATTTTAAAACTTTTTTAGTATTCATTTTTATAAATTTGCCCTCTCTATTTCAAAAAAAGGGTTCAAGAAAATGAAGCTAAAAAATAATATTCTTTCTTTAGGAATATTTTTAAAATCTATCTTATTTATAGATACTATACTCTGTACAGATTATACTTGGAATTCTAATTTTAGATACCGCTTAAAAAATGATACCTCTGAAGATGTAATTAAAAAAACAATTTCTTCCTCTTCTGAATTGCGTACTCGTCTTGGTTTAAAAATAATAAATGACAATGCAATGGGACATTTTGTACTTCAGGATTCAAGAACTGTTGGAGAATCTAAAAATAATTCTGGAATCACAGGAGAGACCCTTCCTGTTTTTTTTCACCAAGCGTATTTTAATTTAAAATTAAACAAATATAGTTTAACCATTGGCCGTTTTGAGTTGGCGTTTGGAAATCAGAGAATAATTGCAAAAAACAACTGGAATAACGTTGGTCGCTCTTTTGAGGGTGTCTTATTAAAGGGCCATTATGAAACTCTAGATTTAAATTACCACGCATTTTCTCTCCCCTTGCATGAGCAAATTTCAAATCATCATGATAATTCAAAAGATAGTTGGTTAGGTGGTGTATATTTAAATAAATACTTTGCAACTAAACCAGGTAATAAACTTTTAACAGAAGCTTATTATATGTTCTCTCAGGATAGTACGAAAAAATATTCTTACAATATGTTTGGGTCTAGAATAGATATGGATTGGAATTCTTTTCTGCTAGAATCTGAGTTTGCATTTCAATTAAATGATTCTATAAATGCCGATTTATTTTCCATAAACTTTGGATTCCAACCTAAAAAATATAGGTTTTTTAATAGTATAACAGTTGGATTCGAACAAGTCTCAGGAGATGACACAACTACCCTAGACAAAGAAGAAGGATTCTCTAAATATTTTGGCGCACGTCATAAACACCATGGTTTTTATGATTATAAAGAACATAAAAAATACTTTGGCCATTTACATGATGGACTAAATGAAATAAATATAAAAACGAACTTTAAATTAATGAATTATTCTTCTCTTTTAATTGCTTTTCATAATTTTAGGAGCAGCTATAAAAAAGAAAAGTATGGAAGTGAGCTTGACTTTATTTTAAAGACCAGACACAATAAGCAACTGTCTTCCGAATTAGGAGTATGCCTGTATCAAGAAGAAAAAAATAAAAACGATATTTTACCCTTTTTATATTTATCTATAAATGTTAGCATATAAAACAAGGGTACCAGTAGAGGGTTTCATTTCATATATTCTTTTCATGAACCTCTTATTTGGGAACCTAATATCAAAGGATTTAGTTGAAGAAAAATGGATAGAAATTAGTGCGTTAAGAGAATTTTCTATCAGCGGTGTTGCTCCTTTCTATAATAACTTTATTATTGTGCATGATAATAAAAAAGCAAATCAAGCACGAGTAAGCATGCTAGACCAAAATAATAATTTAATCTTGTTGGATTGGCCAGAAATGAAACTCCCTTTTGACTTAGAGGCTATACATTTAATTCCTGGTACTAAAAATGAATTTTTAGTTATGGAAAGCCGTGGCTATTGCTATAGAATTAATATCAACTCAAAAACAAATAATATAGAGATATTAAATAAATTTAAACTCCCTAAGCTAACAAAAAAAATGAACTTAGAAGGAATGGCTCTTTATAAATATTCAAATTCGAAAAATGATCTGATTAAAATAATTTATGGTGATAGAGGATCTAATACTAGAGAATCCACACTTTTTGTTGGAAACTATGATTTCGTAAAGGGTGTTGTTACTAATGTTGAGCTTTTCCAATTTAGTGTAAAAGAGCCTGTTTCTCATCGCCGAAACATTTCTGATTTAGCGATAGATAAAAATAATAATCTTTGGTGTTCTGCTACTTCAGACCCAAGTAATAATGGTCCTTTTGAAACGAAAATCTATATTTTAGGTCATCTAAATAATAATGGCACTTTTAATCTGAGAAAAAAACTTTTAGTCGCTCGTTCTATAAAAGAGCAAAAAGTTGAGGCTATTACTTTTTATAATGGGAAATTTTTTCTTATGACCGATAATGAAAAAATGGGATCAACTATGAATTCCTTCAATTTAATTGATTAATGATTTTTTAGTTTAATTCTATATTCATTATAAAACGGCATATTAAGAAAAAATTCAATTAGATAGCGTATTCGCTCATGGCTTTCTTCTAAAACTAAAACAAGCTTATCGAATGGGACCCACTTGCAATGAGTTATATTTTCATTTATATCTGGAACTAAAGGTGTTCTTTCATCTCCACTAAACTCCACCAAATACCAATAAGTTTTTTTTACGATTTTCTTTCCATTTAGCTTTTTATGATAATGAGTAGGAATCAGCTTTTTAAGAATTTTAAGATTTTTTTGAGGTAAACCGGTCTCTTCACTAATTTCAATAATAGCTGTTTTTCGACTGTCATTCCCTCTTTCTAACCTTCCTTTAGGGAGGTCCCACCTTCCGTTTTTATAAATAAAGAGGATTTTATCATTCTGAATGACTATTCCCCCAGCAGTTTTAATATTACTGTTCATTAGCCTTTAACCTATATAATAAATTATACTGTTCTTTTGTTAAATTTTTAAAACGAACTTTATTTAAAAATAATTCATAAGATGGATCTTCTTTACTCCATTTCTTTGATTTTAGCTTTTTCTTACCATGGTAATCAATAGATGAAAGTACATAGCGCATAGCATTTAGTCTGGCAATCATTTTATTATCGGAGTTTATAATAACCCATGGTGATTCTTTTGTAGATGTCGTAATGAACATTTGATCTTTGAAGTTGGTAAAGAGTTGCCACTTTTTGTGAGCCTCCCAATCATTTGGAGACAATTTCCAGTATTTTAAAGAACTTGTTTCTCTCAAACGAAACCTTAATTCTTGGTTCTCCTTTGAAAGAGAAAGATAAAATTTTATAAGGATTAAACCCTTTTTAATGTGAGATCTCTCCCACTTAATTACATTTTTCATAAAATATTTATATTGAGATTCGCTACAATAATTCATTGAAGGCTGAATTAAAGCTCTTGAAAACCAGCTACGATCAAAAAAGTTGATTTGACCTGGCTTTGGTAATCTTCTATCCCAAGTTCGAAACCAGTTTTTTTCCTGTTTTTTGGTTGGTACACCTAGCTCGATAACATTTACAGATTTGGGCATCATGTTTTCAATAAACCTTTTAATTGTTGATCCTTTCCCAGCTGCATCTCGACCCTCAAAAACAATGCCTATCTCCTTATTATTTTTCATAGTCCATTCTTGAAGTTTTAATAATTCAACTTGAAGACGTTTTTTTTCAGCTTGATATTGCTCCTGGCGTAGTGCTTTATACTCAGTACGGTTATAAATGATCATGGGTAAAAATAGGAAATCTTTATAAAAAAAATATTGACTGTTTTGTGTTTTTTTCAAATATTTTTCTAATAGTTCTCTCATGATAGTCTAATTTAAAAGTGAAAATTTTTGGTTATAAAAACTACATAATTGTTAAATATCTTCACATCTAACACAAATCTAACATATAGGTTCTAATATTGATTGCTTGAAATTGTCTGATCAGCAATTAAACAATAAAACAATAGGTGACACAAAACATGTATAAATATAATATTATTCTTCTACTTACTTCATTCGCTATCTCACAAGTTGGTTTAAAGACTAGTGAGGCAGAGCAAAATAAAATATCATTTAATCTTCCTTCTGGTGTAAATATTGATGTTGCTGGAGAAGTTGAATTTGAATTTGTTGATGTTGAAGGAGCAGGAGGAGCAATTAATAGTAATGAATTTATTCAAAAAGTAGAGACGAGAAGCCCACATGTTCGAATTGACAAAGCTGTTTTAAAATTTAAAATCTTATACTCAGATAATATTTCATTCCGGTTCGGTCTTCGTTTTAATGATGATAATGCTTACGTTGATAAGAGCTATTTATTATATGAAAAAGAAAACTCAAAACTTGAAATAGGCAGTAATCGACCTGCTATTGCTTTAAAGAGAGAGATTGAAGGTTATCCTTTAATTGGAACGGCCTTTTGGAAAGGACGTCAATATCACATTGATATAGAACAAAAATTTTCTATCATGAATTTTGGAGCATCTCTGGCTCTCAAAAGACCCCTTGGATATGATAGTCCCGCTGAAGATAAATCATATAGAGTTCTAGTATATGATAATATGCCAAATAAAACAAGAGACTGGGATGGGGTAACAATAGAGTCTGGTTTAAGAGCTAGTTTTAATTTGAATCCTTTAAAAATCACCGGCTGGTATTATGCCGGAAAATTATATGATGACTATGATTGGCAGGGCGTTCTTATGAACGATTTTACAGATTATAGGATAGCTCAAGGAACGGTCTTACCCAAAGAGGCAAATCGAGATCATTATTGGTTTGGAGGACGTGCAGAATTAAATACCTCCGTTGGGCTTTTTCGTGGAGAATATATTTATTCAAGGGATGGCTTTTTACCTCGGAGAGGATATTATGTTGAATTTGGAACACCATTTAAATTAATGGACTTGCCATTATATTGTTTAGCTCGGTATGGTGAATTAAAGATTAACCCTGAGAGCAATATGTATATAAACCAAGATTGGACAGCAGAACTGGATGATCCACAAACTTGGGACCGATCATTAATCACTCTTGCCGCCGTTTATGAATTAACTACCTATTCTAAAATTAAATTTGAATATTATATAACTGGTGAGACAACTGGAGACACCCAAGAATTAGCTGAATCGTACAATAACAATACTGGTCGTGATTATCAACCAGATATGAATGATAATCAACTACTTATTCAATTTGAATTAAATTTTTAATAATAAAAACAGGATACCATTAATATGAAAAATAAATCAAAATACATCTTATTTATTTGTGTTTTACCTTTGCTTTTTTTAACAAGTTGTGAAGACACAGAAAACGAGGGAAATGTAGTTGTAGAACGCTTTGATATAACTAAGATTGAAGTTAAATCAACAGGTAGTGCCGATCAGTCTCAACCAGAAATCATTCGGTTTGTTTCTGACACTAAAGGGGTTGTCGTTAATTCAATGCAAAAAACTTTAGATTTTTTCACCATATCTGGAACAGGAATAACAATGACAAATGAGCAAGTTCAGTTAACAGATTCTGAAGATGCAGATGCTTCTTCAGTTGATGTAAGTGTTGACGAAACTATTATTGCTGCTGTTGTTTCGAAAGGAGCATGTGCAAGAGGGGAGCTTTATCTTGTAGATGTCGCTACAAACACTAAAAATGGACCGTATGAACTTGGTTATAATCCAGATGCAGTTGATATTTCAGCAGATAACAAATACGTTGTTGTTGTAAATGAGTTTGATTATGATGATGCTATTGATGGATCATGTGATGCCGTAAACTATCCGGGTGTAACTATTTACGATATAAGTGCAGGGTTAGGGAATGCAGTCTTAATCAAAGATATGAAAATTACACATAGAGGATTAAATAATGATTTAGCTGAACCTGAAGGAGTAAAAATTGCACCTGATGGTGAAACTGTATTTATGACACTTCAAGAGTCAAATGAGATTGGATGGTTTTCACTTTCTGACCCAACAATGATACCTGATACTTTACAGGACAGAGCTACTTTAATTGATGGTCATAAACCAGATGGGCTTTATGTTAGTGATAATCAATCTTTCATATGTACTGCTGGTGAAATTGGAGGCCAGATTGGTATTATAATGCTCGATGGAGAAAACGGAACTCCTGGAACTCAACATTATGCTAATCTATCAGAAGATCTTCCTGCTACATGGGATTGGAATGATGAACCCAAAGGTATAGAACCTGAAGAAATTACTGTAGTGGAACAAGATGGACAGATTTTTGTGTTAACAACTTTACAAGATCCAAGTGCTGTTGTTGTTTATAACATTACTAATCCTGCAAATCCAGTATATGATTCAGGAGCAATCACTGAATTGAACGACTATACTCAAGAAGAGAATGGAGAAAGTGCTGGTGAAGCTGAAGGTCTACATTATAGAAATGGTTTTGTGCTTGTTGCAAATACTAAAGATCCATCTGTAACCCTATTAAAGGCTTCATGGGTAGATTAATTATTAACTTATAATTAAACCAATAAAGGGGAAACTTTAGTTTCCCCTTTATTTATTATAGAAACTTGAAGTTATATATATCTGTTTTACACCAATCATTTTAAAAATTAAATTGGCAGAGATATTGTAAATCTTGTAACTCGATTATCCAAAGATTTTATCGAAACTTCACCTCCGTTAACAATTGCTATATGCTTAACTATTGCTAATCCAAGTCCTGTTCCCCCTGCTTTTCGATCTCTAGACTTATCAATTCTATAAAATCTCTGAAAGATTCTTTTATGATACTTTTTATCTATAGGTTCACCAATATTTTCAACATGAATCTGAATTTCAGATCCTTTTTCAACCACAATTTTTAAAGGGCTTTTTTTATCACCATATTTTATAGAGTTTTCTAAAAGATTTATTATAGCCTCTCTTAAAAGCTGAGAGTCTATGTTTGCAATTATATTTTCAGCGCATTCTATTGATAAAGTATTTTTATTTTTTTTAATTAGATCAGAAGTATCATCTTCAGCACTAAACAATATAGATTTTAGATTTTGAGGTTTTAGCGTTATCGTATTATCTTCTTCTTGGGATTCTATTTTAGATAGCTTTAGAAGATCATCGATAATTGCATTTAATCTATTGGCTTGATTAAAGGCCTTTTCTAAAAAAATTTTATTTTCGTTATTATCTTCAGATTTAATCATTAACAATTCTAAAAACCCAATGATTGATGTTATTGGGGTCTTTAATTCATGACTTACGTTAGCAACAAAGTCAGATCTAAGTTTTTCTAGTTGCTTTTGAAAAGTAATATCATTAATTAAAATTAAAACGCCTGTATTCATTGTGTTTCGTATAAGAGGTGAAGCATTTAATAAAAAATATCTTTTTTTATTTAATTTAAAAGAAATTTCTTTTTGTATTCTTTCTTTTGGCTGAAATGAATCTTTTATAAAAGATGTAATTTTTTTATGTTTTAAAACATTTTTATAATTTTCCCCTTCAATGATTTTTGAAGAAATACTTAAATAATCTTTGGCAATTGTATTAATAAAGATAATTTTACCTTTTTCATCTAATGCAATAATTCCACCATCTATACTTGCTAAAAGAGATTCTTTTTCATCTCTTTCTTGCTGAACACTTTTTATTTTAGAATCGACTTCTTTCGCCATTTTATTTAATGAAATCGATAAAGATGCTAATTCTCGAGTTTTTGGTGTTACCATTGGCTTTGGTAATTCAAAATCTGAAACAAATTTTTTCGCTTCTTTCCGCATTGTTTCAATTGGATTTGTAAGTACCTTTGAAAAGTGAAAGCTGATGAATAGTAAAACTATTCCTATTAAAGAACCAATAATGATAATCTGATTCTGTAATTTTTTTATTACAACTTTAATTTTGTTGAGCGGAACTGATACTCTTAAAAATATATAGCTATTATTGATTGATACTTTTTGTACATAGTACATAAAGTCTTCATTAATCGTTTCACTAAATCTTTTTGTGGTTCCAACACTAAATTTTGCTGCCTCTACAATTTCTGGTCTTAATAAATGATTGTCCATTTGCTTTGGATTTTTATCGGAATCACCTAATACCTTTCCATCTTTATCTATAATAGTAACTCTAGCATTAATAGCATCACCATATTTATCACAAAATGTTTGGTGGGAGATACCCTCGCGTGGATTATTTTTTAATATCCTTTTGAAAATTTTTGTTTGGCTTTCTAGGGATCTCTCTGTTTGGTCATAATAAGTCTTTTTGATTACATTATTAACAAGTAACAACAAAACGAATAGCCCTAATATTATGAGAGGCATATATGTTAAGAACAATTGGAGGAATAATGGCCTACGTTTCATTTAGATAGAAGCGATATCCTACAGCTCGTATAGTTTC
>MDSY01091270.1_pt1 | contig 10467 bp, 9 predicted proteins | sample 811131 | NCBI WGS metagenome assembly MDSY01 (sample SAMN05326643, study PRJNA326480) | marine metagenome | isolation source: seawater | place: Atlantic Ocean: South West | collected 2010
ATTATTACAAAACTATTGAAAATCAAGGCGACTCAATTAGTGAAAACTATGAAATTAATATATATCCTAATGAACGTTATGCCACATTAAATAGTTCAGAAATAGGTAATACTCTTAACAAGAGCGGCCTTGAAAAACTTTCTGATAGAGAATTAATACTATTCGCTATTAATTCTGGATTTGTCAATAAAATAGAATTTGGTGGTATTCACGCGCGTAATAATGATGTACCAAGCTATGAAAAAGAAGTTGCAAATAGAGAAGAATTGATTGAGGTGCTTATAGAATCTTTATGGGAGATTAATTCTGGTGATATAGTTGATGCACTTAGTGTCTATCTTCATATTTCTGAAGACATTCAAAAATACCCAAATAAAAAAACGTTTGTTTATCAAATAGTTGACAAAAAAGGTGTAAATCAAAGAGAATTTACTATCGAAGGTTTTGAAACTATCAATATTGACAATAATGAAGTCGAAACTATTAGAATTATATGTCCGGAATTAAGATTGATTTTTAACGTTTCTAAAGATCATAATTTTATGCCAGTGTATATTAATAAAACGAATGGAGAAGCCAACTTCCAACTCACTTTAACAGATTACAATTAATAATCCTAATAACAGTTTCAATCTAATAAAAATACTCTTTAGAAATCATTCCACCGTTACGGAATGAATTTGTATACCGCAATCCCATGTCTAGAATTCTCCATCGAATTCCAATCCAACAAACTCATTTACCAAAAAGGAAATATTAATGGCTAAAGTATCAATATTAATGAACAGTTATAATTCTGAGAGATATCTAAAAAAGGCAATAGATAGTGTATACGCGCAAACCTTCGATGATTGGGAGATTATTTTTATTGATAATTGCTCTACTGACGGTACAAAAAAAATAGTAGACGGTTACAGCGACAAAATAAAATATTTTAAAACAAAAAAGAATCTAAACTTAGGCTCGGCAAGAAATTTTGGCTTAAGGTATTGTTGTGCTGATTATTTGGCATTTTTAGATACGGATGATATTTGGGTTGATAGTAAATTAGAAAAGCAGGTGAAAGCAATGGATGAAGATACCGCCCTTGTTTATTCATCACTTATAACGATTGATTCAAATGGGAAGGATCTGAGGAAAACTAAGATCAATAAAGCTCCAAACTTCCCCTCCCTATTGAATCGTTATGATATAAATATGCTGACTGTGATGATTAACCTTAGATTGATTAAATTTAAATTTAAATTTGATGAAAATTTGTCATATTGTCCAGATTATGATGTATTTATGGATTTAGCAGCGCAACAGCTGAAATTTAAATCAATTGACATTCCTTTGGCTAGATATAGGATTCATGGAAATTCGTTATCATCAAAAACTAAAGATATACAAGTAAAAGAAATTTCCATTGTCCTAAACAAGTTACAAAAAAAATATCCATATCTAAGTGAAGAATACCAAGAATTACTCAATAATTCAATTATTAAATCAAAGTATCTAATTAAGACTAAATTTTTTCTAAAAGAAGAAGAGTATTTTAATGCTGCAATCACATTACTTCTACTATCTAAAATAAATAAAAAGTATTTAATTTTTTCAGCCCCCTTGTTTCTACCAGTAATTAATAGATTAATTTATAAATTAATTATTAGTAAATATTTATAAAAATTTTATTTTTACTTATCAAAAATAATAATTTTAACTACATACTTGTTTTTATTGCATTGTTTTCTATTTTGGCATCTATAAAGGGGAATTTTATTTTTAATAATATCGGGATGTTTATATTTGCATATATGATACATTCTTATGACAAATTCAATAACGAGGAAGTATGAAAATTATAATTATAGGTAGAGATTCAAATTTATCCATAGCGCTAAAAAATAAAATACCCAACTGTACTTTACTGTCCTCCAGGGATATAGATAAATCTTTATTGTCAATTGTTAATAATAAAGATGAAACTTTCTGTTTTATATTTAATAATTTCTATCCATCTACACATTTAAACGATAATTTAGATTTTAATAAATATATCAAGCAGGCTATTTTAAACACAGCGTCTGTTTTATCATTTATTTCTCATCATAATTTAAATGTACAGAAAATCATATACACAAGCAGTAGCTCGGTATATGGGAATAATAATCTTTGTTCAGAAAATGATAATCCAAAGCCTATCAGCTTGCAAGGATGCTTAAAACTTTCTAATGAAAAAATGATAGAAAGATTTTGTATGGCAAATGATATTAATTTTACAATAGCAAGAATATTTAATATGTTTGGCGGACGTGATAATTTTTCTGTTATTAGTAAGATAGAAAATAGTTACAAGGAGGATAGTATATTAAATATTATTAACCATGGGAGCGGTATCAGAGATTACATTTATATTGGAGATGTTGTTAATATTTATAAGGCTTTATTATCTAATCAAGTAACGTCTTCAAATATTATTAATATTGGAACAGGCGCTGGAATAAGTGTTGCTCAAATTTTATCCGAATTGAAGGGGGAGTCTATTGATATTAAGGTTTCTAATCTGGAGTCTATGGAAATTAAGCAATCAATAGCTAACACTAATAATTTAAAGAAAATTTCCAATACTAAAGAGTTTGTCAATGTTGTGCATTACTTGATTCAAAAAATGAAATGAAAATAGTTATTAACACAACTAATTTAAAACTTGGCGGCGCCTTGCAAGTAGCAACATCTTTTATATATGAGTGTATCAATATTCCATCAAATGAATACCATGTCTTTTTATCTCCAGCATTAGAAAAAGAGGTGTGTCGCGATCACTTTCCATCTAATTTTATTTTTTATAGTTTTGATAACCCTAGTGTTTTTATTGTTTTTTGCAAGGTTATTAAGGCATTACAAAAAGCCGAATCTAAAATAAATCCTGACTGTGTTTTCTCAGTATTTGGCCCAACCTATTGGCGACCAAAGTCAGTTCATATTATGGGATTTGCAAATGCATTGTATTTATACAGGGAGTTGCCATATATTCAAAACATGACTTTTTTTCAGAAGGCGAAGTTAAGCCTTAAAAGACAATACCATAGAAAACTTTTAAGAAAAAATGCTGATTTTTATATTTTGCAAACTAATAGCATGAAGAAAGAATTTTTAAAATTTATTCAAAAACCGGACAATGTGGCCGATATCGTTCCTGGGCAATATGATTCAATTTATGAAAAAAAGATAGTATCTTATGATATTCTTCCGGAGAAAAAGGAATTTTGGTTAGTTGCAATATCAGCTTTTTATCCGCACAAAAGACTGCAAGTGATTAACGATCTTATTCCAAAGATAAAAGAGAAAGGTTTAAAAATTAAATTTATATTAACCATAAGTGAAAAAGATTTCAAAATGAACTTTTCAGATACGGGCGAGTATATTATAAATCTAGGCCCGTTAGAATTGAAAAAATGTCCATTCGTTTATTCCATGTCTGACGCTTTATTTCTACCAACATTAATTGAAAGTTATTCAGCTTCATACCCAGAAGCCATGATAATGAAATTGCCAATATTAACATCTAACTACTCTTTTGCTAGAGATGTATGTCATGATGCAGCCTTGTACTTTGACCCTTTTGATACTGAAGACATTATGAATAAAATTGAGAATGTGTATCATAATGAATCTATTCGAAAGAGTAAAATTGAAAAAGGGTTAATGGTTGTTAACTCTATCCCTTCGTCGAAAGATAGGGCTGAAAAGTATTTAGATTTATGTAAGGATTGTGTAAAAAATGTTTAAAAATAAGATTTTATTAATTTCCGGTGGTACAGGTTCATTTGGCGGCGCTGTATTAAAAAGGTTTTTAACTACTGACATTAAAGAAATAAGAATTTTCTCGAGAGATGAGCTTAAGCAAGATGACATGAGAAAGTTTTATAATAATGATAAACTTAAGTTTTATATTGGCGATGTAAGAGATAAAAATTCAATTGATGATGCAATGAGAGGTGTGGATTATGTCTTTCATGCAGCTGCATTGAAGCAAGTCCCATCATGTGAGTTTTATCCAATGCAAGCAGTTAAAACTAATGTTATTGGTACTGAAAATTTATTAAATTCAGCTATTGCAGCCGGCGTTAAAAAAGTTATTGCACTGAGCACGGATAAGGCAGTTTATCCAATCAATGTGATGGGTATTAGTAAGGCTATGATGGAAAGAGTGATTGTAGCTAAAGGCAGGAATGTAAAAGATACTATGATTGCCTGTACTAGATATGGCAATGTTATGGCTAGTCGTGGTTCTGTTATCCCATTGTTTATTGACCAAGTAGAAAATGGTAAGCCTATTACTATTACAGACCCTAATATGACCAGATTTATGATGAGTCTTGATGATGCAGTTGATCTAGTTTTGTTTGCATTTGAAAATGGTAAGAGTGGCGATATTTTTGTTCAAAAAGCACCAGCTGCAACGGTAGAAATACTTGCTCATACGATGAGAAAAATTCTAGGTGTGCCTGATCATGAGATTAAGACTATTGGCACAAGGCATGGCGAGAAATTGTATGAAACTTTATTGACAAAAGAGGAGATGGTGAAAGCAATTGATATGGAGAAATATTACCGTATTCCCGCCGATACTAGAGACCTTAATTACAATCAGTTTTTCGAAGAAGGAGAAGAGGTGGTTACAGAGGCTGGTGAATATCATTCCCATAATACTCATAGACTGAATGAAGATGAATTAACAGAATTATTGTTAAATCTTAGAGAAATTAAAGATGATTTAAAGGGGGTTCAGAAAAATGGATAAGTTAAAGGTAATGACCATTGTAGGTACTAGGCCGGAAATCATAAAGCTAAGCCAAGTGATGAAAGAGTTAGATCGACATGTAGACCATACAATTGTACATACTGGTCAAAATTATGATTATGAATTGAATGAATTGTTTTTTGAACAGTTAGACATCAGAAAGCCTGATATTTTTTTGGAAGCTGTTAAAGGCACACCATCAGAAACTATTGGAGATATTATTGCAAAGGCCGACAAGGTCTTTGCTGAAATACAGCCAGATGCCTTATTAATCTATGGCGATACCAATAGTTGCTTAAGTGTTATTCCTGCAAAGAAGAGAAAGATACCGATCTTTCATATGGAGGCAGGTAATCGATGTTTTGATCAAAGAGTACCAGAAGAAGTTAATAGAAAAATTGTAGATCATTTGAGTGATATCAACCTACCCCTTTCAGAGCAGGCGAGAGATTACCTGATTGCTGAAGGTATTAGACCTGAGACAATTATTAAAACAGGCTCACCTATGACAGAGGTGTTAAATGCTAATATGGAAAAGATAAAATCTAGTGATATTCTAGAAAGAGAAGGGCTAAAGCCAAAAAAATATATTGTGATGAGTATTCATAGGGAGGAGAATGTTGACTCACCTAAAAATTTCAGTGATTTGTTGGAGTCAATAGACGAGCTAACTAAGAAATATAAGTTGCCAATTATTATTTCAACACATCCAAGAACAAGAAAGAAGTTGGAAGATATTGACTACCAAAACGAAAACCCTTTAATTAGATTTTCAAAACCCTATGGTTTTCATGAATATAACAACTTGCAAATGAATGCATTTTGTGTGATCTCAGATAGTGGTACTATCGCTGAAGAGGGGTCAATACTGAATTTACCTGCTGTCACAATACGTCAGGCGCACGAAAGGCCAGAAGGTATGGATGAAACTACGGTAATCATGTCAGGATTGAATAAGGCTAGAGTTATTGATGCAGTAGAGGTTGCAACAGCTCATAACTCACAAGATATTAGAGCGATAAAGCCTGTTAAAGATTATGAAGCTGATAACGTTTCCAAGAAAGTTTTACGAATCATCTTATCGTATGTTGATTATGTAAATAGAACCGTCTGGCATAATATTAAATAATCTATAGTTTATTTTTTATTCGCAAATTTTTACATAGTTATCTGAGCCGAACATGGATAATATAAGGTTTTATGTACTGGCAAAGTATAGTTGCAGTTAAAGAGCGGGAGCGCTTTTTTAAAAATGCGCTGTGGTTAGATCAAATGTACTGGTATTATGATCTAAAGAGTATTTTTTTTACGCGTGATTAGCACTCAATGAGGAAGAGAAAGAGACTTGGAAATCCATATCTTGGACAGATTGAAGAGGATGTAGTGCCGGAAAAACCACATTAATCAAAGAAGTATTATGACGTTCAAATTTGAAAATAGAACTGAATGGCACAAAGAGATATGAATTTAAAGAAGAAAATTTTAGTGCTGGGCTCTACTGGAATGTTAGGACATCAAGTTGTTAAATATTTGAACAACTTTGATGGATTTGTAGTTGATGATATTTCATATAGGAACAAGCTTAGAAAGAGCACTATAATTGTTAATGCAATGGATAAAACAGCCTTAGAAGAGGTTATTATTAGATTAAATCCAGACTTTATAATAAATTGTATTGGCGTTTTAATTAATGGCTCTCATAATGAAGGGAGAGCAATCTATTTGAATGCCTATCTTCCGCATCAATTAAAAGAGATTTCTGAAAATATTAACGCAAAATTAATACATATTTCGACTGATTGCGTGTTTTCTGGCTTAAAAGGTCAATATATTGAGACTGATCCAAGAGATGGTCAAGGTGTATATTCCCAAACAAAAATTTTAGGAGAGGTAATTGATAATATCAATTTAACTTTAAGGACTTCAATTATTGGTCCAGAATTAAAAGATAATGGAGAAGGGCTTTTTCATTGGTTTATGAATCAGTCAGGCAATATTTTTGGCTATTCAAAATCTATCTGGTCAGGTGTTACAACAATAGAGCTTGCCAAAACTATTAAGTGGGCTATTGATAATCATATAACTGGGTTGTATCATGTAACTAACAACTCGTCAATTAGCAAGTATGATCTCCTTCAGCTGTTCCAAAAATACACACAAAAAGAAATAAATATCGACCGAATCGATGGAAAAAGTCTCAATAAAAGTCTTCTTGATACAAGAAAAGTAATTAATTATCATATCCCTTCCTATGGAGCAATGGTCAAGAAGATGGTAGAAGATACGAAATCAAAAGCCAGCCTATACCCATATAAAAAATAAATTGAATCAAAAAAAAATTAAAGATATTGCAAAAACTTGTGCGGATAAAATTCTTGTAGGAGATTTTTATAAAGAGCCCTATAAACACCTTATTGTTGATAATTTTTTATCAGATGATTTGGCTCAGAATTGCCTAGAAAGCTTTCCTGGGCTGGATGATGATTGTTGGGAACATGAAAATGATAAAAATATTGAGGTAAAGTCAAGAACTACCTGGGTAAGTGAATTTGATATACCTGATAATATTGTTGACAGTGTCAGGATTCTAAATAGCTCTTTAGTGTTAAATGCTTTCTCTGAAGTTTTTGGAATTCAGAGGCTGCTTCCTGATCCTTATTTTTCAGGTGGCGGCTTGAATATCACTCAAAATGGTGGGCTGCTTGATGTTCATGTCGATGGTAATTATCATGATGCTAGTGGATTGAATCGACGAATGAATGCCTTGATATATTTAAATCCTGGATGGGAAGAGTCGTGGGGTGGGGAGTTTGGTATTTACAATAGTAATGGAACGCAATTAATTAAAAAAGTAGATCCTTTATTTAATAGGTTGGTAGTTTTTGATAGCCATGATTATAGTTATCATGGACTTCCTGATCCAGTTAAATTTCCTGAAGGAACAAATAGAAAATCAATAATTCTATATTATTACACAAAAGATTCGAGACCAGAGGGGCAGATTTTAATTGAAGATCCGCATAGTGCACTATGGGTTAAAAAAGGCTTAAAAGATAAAAGAGGCAACCTTTCAAGAAAGAAATATGAGTAAGCCTTCCATATTGATTGTCACAGAGGTTTTTTTTCCTGAAAAGTTTAATATAAATGATGTTGCGTTATCATGGAAAAATAAAGGATACGATGTTGATGTGTTGACTTTGGTTCCAACCTATCCTTTGGGAAAGGTCTTTTCAGGCTATAAAAATAGTTTTTTTCGAAAAGATGAATACCAAGGTATAAATATTTTTAGAGTGCGAGCTGTTACAGGGTATAGAAATAGTTCAGTTAAAAAAATACTAAAATATGTAAACTTTATGGTTTTTGGTGGCATTGCTGCAATTTTTCTTGGCAGAAGATATGATTATGTCTTTGGGTTTAATTTAGGCTCACTAACAGATATGTTGCCAGCAGTTGTAATTCGTAAACTCTATAAAAAGCCAACTATGTTTTGGGTGCAAGATGTTTGGCCTGATAGTGTTTATGCATATGGCTTCAAAAAAACTAAAATACTTTCAATATTTTTAGATTCTTTTGTAAAATTTATGTATCAAAATATTACCAATATTGCGATTTCAAGTAAAGGCTTTGAGTCAAAACTAGAGCCATATATTAAAAAAGGCCTGAAGTTTTGCTACGCTCCAAATTGGGCAAATGATTTGAATGTGGATGTGGATGTGGATCCTATAGCTCTAAGTAAAACCCAAAAAGTACATTTTACTTTTGCAGGGAATGTTGGAAAAGTGCAAAATTTGGAAAATATTGTTAATGCCTTTCAACTTCTGCCTAAAGACTACCAAGAGAAAACTCAATTAAATATTATTGGAGATGGGTCAAATTTAGAAAATATAAAATTATTATCTAGAAATTGTTCAAATATTGTCTTTTTTGGACAGAAGTCAAGAAATGAAATGGCTTCTTTTTACAAATCTAGTAACTTTCTGATTGTATCTTTAGTTGATAAGCCTATTTTTTCGAGCACCGTACCAGGTAAGTTGCAAACATATATTGTAGCCAAAAAGCCTATATTAGCAATTATTAACGGAGAGACGGCAGATATTGTAAATGATAACAATTTGGGTGTAAGTGTAGATCCATCTAATGTGCGCCTTATTAAAGAGACTTTTAAAAAGTGTATAGACATGCCTGAAAATGAAAAATCTGAATTTACCATCAATAATACAAAGCTACTTGAAACAACCTTTAAGAAAGATAATATTATTAATAGGATGACTAGTCAGCTAATTGGTTGCAATGATTAAATGATAAAGTATTTAGTAACAGGGTCAACAGGCTTTATAGGAAGTCGACTACTTGGCTTATTGAAAACTATAAAGTGTGATGTTAGATTACTTGCTAGATCTAAGGTTAATAATTATGAAACAGTTGTATGCAATCTGAATCAAGAAAGAATACCTAATCATGCTCTCGAATCTATAGATACTGTTTTTCATCTTGCGGGCCTTGCGCATGATATGCAAGACCCCAGTAAAGTTGAAGATGTATATCGTGTAATTAACGTAGAAACCACAGTTGAGTTGGCCAATTTGGCAGTAGAAAGCGGTGTTAAAAAATTTGTTTTTATTAGTAGCGTTAAGGCTGGAGGAGGAATGGCTTCTGGCAAGTGTATTAATGAGTTTGATCAGAATGAGCCTGAAGGAGTCTATGGTAAAAGCAAACGAGAGGCAGAGTTAAAACTATTAAAAATTGGTAGCGAATCTGGTATGCATGTATCCATTATTCGCCCCTCATTGGTTTATGGTCCTAATGCAAAAGGCAATTTACAATTAATGCTGTCTGGAATTAAGAAGGGTTGGTTTCCGCCTTTGCCTGAAATGGGCAACCGACGCTCTATGATTCATGTAGATGATTTGGTTCGAGCGATTTTACTGATTGCTGAAGACAAGCGATCTAATGGAGAAATATTTATTGCGACAGATGGCACCCCTTACTCTTCTAGGGAGATTTATAATGCCATATGCAGTATAGTGGGAAGAACAATTCCAAAATGGAATTTACCAAAAGCCCTGTTCAAAATTGCTAGCCTGATAAGCCCTCGTATTAAATATAAAATTAACAAGTTATTGGGTGACGAGTGCTACTCTTCTGCTAAATTAGAGGCATTAGGGTTTAAAGCTCAAAGAACATTAAAGGATATGAATGAAACAGATTTTTGATTTGTTTGTCGGTGTAATATTATTGGTATTGTTGGCGATCCCAATGTCATTGATTGCAATTGCAATTCGACTAACATCCAAAGGGCCAACGCTTTATTGGTCTGATAGGATTGGTAAAAATAATATCATTTTTAAGATGCCTAAATTTAGGTCAATGTTTTCACACACTCCTGATGTAGCAACTCACCAGTTAGATAATCCTGACTCTTATTTGTCACCAATTGGTGGTTTTTTGCGTCGCTCTAGCTTGGATGAACTTCCACAATTGTTTTCAGTTTTAAAAGGTGATATGAGTTTTGTAGGACCGCGACCTGCACTTTTTAATCAAGATGACTTAATTGCCATGCGTACTGAGAAAGGCGTGGATAAGTTATTACCCGGTATCACAGGCTGGGCGCAAGTTAATGGTAGGGATGAATTATCAATTCCTAATAAAGTAGCATTAGATGCAGAGTATCTAAACCGTCA
>MDSY01123724.1_pt1 | contig 10467 bp, 10 predicted proteins | sample 811131 | NCBI WGS metagenome assembly MDSY01 (sample SAMN05326643, study PRJNA326480) | marine metagenome | isolation source: seawater | place: Atlantic Ocean: South West | collected 2010
ACAATCTAAAGAAATTTTAACATTACCTATTAATCAATATTTAAAAAGAACTGAAATAATTTATATTTGTAAATTAATTAATAATTTTTATTCTTAAAATAATGAAAAAAACTCCTGAGCTAAAAATTAAATTAGATAAAAGATCTCTATATCTTAGATCCTTAGTTGTGAAATGTTTATTTGGTGGAGGCAGAGGTCATATGGGTTCAGCTATGTCTTTAATAGAAATACTAAGAGTTCTTTACGATGGTTTTTTAAAATATAATTCAAAAAAACCTCAAGATAAATTTAGAGATAAACTAATTCTTAGTAAGGGGCATGGCTGTTTAGCACTTTATGCTTTATTGGCTGATAAAAAATTTTTTAGTAAAAAGATTTTAAGATCAGCAAGTAAATTTAACTCAATACTTGGTGGACATCCAGAATTTGGAAAAGTTCCAGGTGTAGAAGCTTCAACTGGTGCGTTGGGGCATGGACCTGCTATAGGCGTAGGTATGGCTATTGGAGCCAAATTAAATAAATTAAATAATAAGACCTATGTAATAGTTGGTGATGGTGAGATAAATGAAGGATCTTTTTGGGAGTCATCTATGATAGCTTCTAAACACAAATTAAATAACCTTCACATTATTATTGATTATAATAAGATCCAATCTTATGGAAAAACAAAAGAAGTTTTAGACCTAGAGCCTTTAAAAGAAAAATTAAAAAGTTTTGGATATAAAGTCTCAGAAATTAATGGACACTGCATTAATCAGTTAAATAGATATTTTAAAAAAATTAAGATCAATAAAGAAAAACCAACAGCATTAATTTGTCATACCATAAAAGGCAAAGGCTTCCCTTTCGCAGAAAATAATCCATACTGGCATCACAAAAATTTTTTTACAGAAAAAGAAATTAAAAACATAAATCAATATTTGGGAAAATATAAAATATGAGACAAACATGTTTAAATACAATTTTTGACTTAGCAAAAAAAAATAAAAAAATTTTGTTTATAGGTTCAGATCTAGGACCTGGTGTTCTTGATTCTTTTAAAAAAAAATATCCAGATAGATTTTTAATGGAAGGTGTGGCAGAACAGTCAATTATAGGGCTCGCAGCGGGACTAGCTTTTGAAAATTTTAGACCTTACGTTAATACAATAGCAACATTTATTACCAGAAGATGTTTTGAGCAGGTAGTAGTTGATCTTTGCCTACATAATTTGCCGGTAACTCTAATAGGTAATGGAGGGGGTTTGGTATACGCTCCATTAGGACCAACTCACCAAGCAATTGAAGATATTTCAATTATGAGAACTTTACCAAATTTAACAATAATATCGCCATGTGATGCACATGAGATGAGAAATTTAATGATTGATTCAATGAATTTAAAAGGACCATTGTATGTAAGAATCGCAAGAGGAGGTGAAGAGCTAATCACGCAAAAGTTTAAACCCAAAATTGGTAAAGCAATCAATTTAAGAAAAGCTAAAGATTATTACTTTTTAACAACAGGTATAACCAGCCATATTGCCTTGAAAGCATGTGATTTTTTAAAAAAAACTGAAAATCTAGAATGTGGAGTTTTTCATTTTTCTACAATTAAACCATTAGATAAATTGACATTAAATAGAATAATCAAAAATTCAAAAAAAATTATAACCGTTGAAGAAAATGTCAAGTCAGGTGGTTTTGGATCATCTATTTTAGAATTTTCTTCTGAAATTTCTAACAAAATAAAAAAATCAGAAATTAAGATAATGGGCTTAGAAGATAAGTTTTTAGCTAAATATGGAACTCAACAAGATCTATTAGAGTATAGTGGATTAAGCTATAAGGAACTATCAAAAAAAATGAAAAATTTTATAAAAGAATAAGTATGTATTTAGAAAAAGAAGAAAACGAACTTAGTAAGAAATTTTTAAAAGATGGTTATGTAATTTTAAAACAAAAAGATTCAACTTACTTAGAATATATTAGAGATGTAATTGTTAAAAAATCATCAGAAATACTCAATATTAATATGCCAAGTAATAAAGATTCTGATTTTTTTTTAAACAATATACATAAAAAAATTAAAATCAAAAACCTTAATGAATTTAGGCTAAAAATTATTAAACATATAAATGAAGATAAAAATTTTAAAAAAAATTATTTTTATAGTGCAAAGCAACTACTATTTGCATTGGTGGGCAATGAGCTTGCTATGCAATCAAGAGTCAATTTAAGCATTCAGCTACCTAAAGATATTAGTTCTTTATTGCCTGTTCACTCAGATATTTGGTCTGGAGACTCACCATTTGAAGTTGTGGTATGGATACCTTTAGTAAACTGTTTTTCTTCTAAAACAATGTATCTATTAAAACCTGAAAAGTATAAAAAAATTAACAAAAATTTTCCTAAATATATTGGTAAAAGTAGTTTAGATTTTTATAAATCAATAAAGAATGATGTAGAGTGGATTAAGATTAACTTTGGAGAAGTTTTAATTTTTAATCAAGCATTACCTCATGGAAATATAGTTAATAAAGAAAATCAAACCAGATGGTCTATGAACTGTAGATTTAAGAGTATTTATAGCCCTTATGGAGATAAAAAAATTGGTGAGTTTTTTGAACCTATCACTTTAAGAGCAGCATCAAAAATTGGAATGAAATACCATTTGCCAGAAATCAATGATTAGAATAAGAGGATATATTTTTAGTAGACCTTTTATGGGAGAAAGAATACCACAAAATATTCAAAATTTAGTTATTAGAGATTTTTGTAAAAAAAATAATTTACTTTACAATTTAAGTGCGAGTGAATACGCAATGCCAAGATGTCACAAAATTTTAGATCAAATTATAGAAGAACTTAAAAATTTAGATGGTATTGTTGCTTATAGTGTATTTCAGCTTCCTGAGGATAACAAAAAAAGATATACAATGATTAATAAAGTAGTTAAAAAAAAAAAATTTTTTTATTTTGCACTTGAAAATATGAAAATAAAAAATAAAGAAGATTTAGAAATAATAGAAAATATCTGGCTTTTGAAAAAAACATTACCTAATTGTTTAAAAGAAATATAATTTTATGGAAATGCTCAGGAATTTTATCAATCCCTTACACCAACAAACAAAAAGAAACTATATTGAGAGAATGATTAATGAAAAAATCGAATGCAGCAAGGTTGCAAAAAAATATGAACAAGAATATTGGGATGGTGATAGAAAATATGGGTATGGAGGATATAAATTTATACCTGGAAGGTGGAAGCCAGTTGCGCAAGATCTGATAAACACTTACAATCTAAGACCCGGATCTAAAATATTAGATGTTGGTTGTGGAAAAGGCTTTCTAATATATGAAATGCTTCAAATTGAGCCTGAATTAGACATTGTAGGCTTTGATATTTCAATCTATGGAATAGAAAATTCCCATAAAGAAGTTAAACCGAGACTATTTTTACATAAAGCCCAAGATACCTTTCCTTATAAAAATAAAGAATTTGATTTAGTTATTTCTCTAGGATGTCTACATAATCTAAAAATTTTTGAAATTGCAAAATCTTTGGAAGAAATACAGAGGGTAGGCACACAGGCATATATAATGGTTGAAAGCTATAGAGATGAAAAAGAATTATTCAATCTTCAGTGTTGGGCATTAACTTGTGAAACTTTTTTGTACCCTGATGAATGGAAGTGGTTTTTTAAAAAAAATAATTATAGTGGTGATTTTGAGTTTATTTATTTTGAATAAATATTAGGTATGATTTTATGGCAGTATTAAATAACAATAAATTATTAAGAAATTTTAACACTCCAAATAATGAAGAAATTATTAGGGGTGTTGGAATGAATCTTTACACTAAAAAAAATGTATATTTTGATATGACATCTGGTTTAACAGGAACAGCAATCTTAGGATGGTCAAACCCAACGGTAAATGTAGCAATAAATAAACAAACAAAAAAAATTCCACATATTGATTATAAATATTTTTTAGATTCTAATAGAGAAAAATTAGCTAGACTTTTACTGTCTAAAGCAGAACACAAATTAGATAGAGTTTTTTTTGTTGGAGGGTCAGGAGGAGAAGCTTGTGAAGCAGCAATGAAACTTAGCTATCAATATAATTGTGCCATTGGAAGAGAGAAAAAAAAATGGTTTATATCAAGACATCAATCGTATCATGGCTCAGGTTCTGATGCAATGTCCTTAGGAGATAGACCGAACCTAAGTTTTTACAAACCTTTTTTCCCAAAATTTAGATCTAAGATACCAGAACATAATATTTATCGAAGGAAGAAAAAAAATGAAAATGTACAAGAATATGAAAATAGAAGCATAAAAGATCTTGAAATAAAAATTTTAAAATTAGGGGCAAAAAATGTATCTGGTTTTGTTGCAGAAACTATGATGGGAGGATTGATAGGTGATGTTCCACCAACAAAAAATTATTGGAAAGGAATAAGAGCAATTTGTGATAAATATAACGTTCACTTAATTGTTGATGAAGTATGGTGTGGAACAGGAACTACAGGCAAGATATACTGTATAGATTGGGATAAAGTCACACCTGACATAATATTTATGGGAAAAACATTGGCAGCTGGTTATTTTCCAGTTAGTGCATTAATAACCAAAAAAGAAATAGAAGAAACAATAAAAAAAAAATTTAATTCCATACAGTTTTCTACAACTCACCAAGGACATTCTGTAGGTGTTGCTGCAGCTTTAGCAGTACAAAAAATTATTCATAAGGATGGTTTTTTAAATAATGTCAAAAAAAATGGTCAATATTTAAGAGAAACTTTGTATCAAGAGCTAAAGGATCATGAATTTTTTTCAAATATTAGAGGAAGAGGACTTAGAAATAGTTTGGAGTATAACTGCGAAAATAAACATTTATTTGGTATTGCTTTAACAGATTTTGCAAAAAATAAATTAAATCTATTAATTAGTGCAAAATGGCACAGAGTGTGCTTCTGTAATGCTATTAATATCAAAAAAAAGGATTTAGATATAGCTTTAGAAAAATTTATTTTGTGTTTTAATTCAGTTTCAGATAAGTGGACATCAAAAAAAATAAAATCAATTAAATATAGGACATTTTATTAAAATGTATAAATTTACAAAACATTGTCGTTTGTGCTTGCACCCCACAATGAAGGTTGGTGTGAGATTAGCCAAAATGCCATTAGGAGAAAAGTATACCAAAAGCAAAAAGAGTGCAATTAAAGGTAGCAAATTCCCTTTATCAATTGGATGGTGTAGTAAATGTAAAAATATTCAAACCATGGAAGTTGTGAAGCCAAAACTATTATGGGGAGATTTTACATACTTATCTGGTCAAACAAAATTTATAATTGAACATTTTCAGCAGTTTTCAAAAAAAATAATTAAAAGATTTAGATTAAACAAAGATGATTTTATTATTGATATTGGAAGTAATGATGGAAGTTTGCTTAATTTCTTCAAAAAAAAAAAAATGAAAGTATTAGGAATTGATCCAGCAGATACGGTGGCAATCTTAGCACAAAAAAAAGGAGTAGAGACAATAATAGATTATTTTAGCCATAAGCTATCTAAGAAAATAAATAAGAAATATAAAAAAGCAAAAATAATAACTTGTTTTAATACATTTGCTCATTCTGAACATTTAAGAGATATGATGAAGGGTGTCACAGAGATTCTAGATGATAAGGGAGTATTTATTTTTGAATGCCAATATCTAACGGACATTTATAAAAATAAAATTTTAGGAACCTTTTTTCATGAGCATATGTATCATCATTCAGTGACAACTTTAGATAATTTCTTTAAAATTTTTGATTTAACTTTATTTGATGTTGAAAAAGTAAATATTCAAAAAGGTTCAATTATTGGTTATGTAGGGAAAAAAAATCAATTCAAAGTTTCTAAAAGTGTTAGAGATATTATGAATAAGGAAAAACTATCAGGTGATACTAAGTTTGCTAAACTTGTTAAGTTTCAAAATTATATTGATGAACAGAAAAAAAATTCAATTAAGATTTTAGATAAATATAAAGAAAAAACTATTGCAGGATATGGTGCAGCCAGAAGTGGCCCAACATTAGCAATAAATTTTGGAATTAATAAATATTTAAAAATGATTTTTGATGACCACGAATTAAAAAGAAATAAATATACACCATTAGATGGTTTATTTGTTTATCCAACAAAGATGCTATTAAAAATAAAACCTGATGTTTGTGTAGTTTTAGCTTATCTACATTTAAAAAAGATTATAAAAAAAAATGTTAAATATCTTAAATTAGGTGGAAAATTTCTTACAATTTATCCGAAACCATTAATAATAGATTACAAAAATTATACAAAATTTGTTTAAAAATTAAATGAAAAAAACAAGAATTGGAATAATTGGAGCAGGTTTTGTTTCCCAGAACGTCCATTTACCGTGCTTCAGTTCAGATAAGAGAGTTGATTTAGTTTCAATATGTGATCATGAAGAAGACTTACTGAATAAAGTATCAAAAAAATATCAGATTAAAAATATTTATACTGATTACAAACAAATGTTAGATAATGAAAAATTGGATGGGGTGGTTCTTGCAGTTCACAGAACAATGACTGCAAAAATTGCAAAATTAGTGATTGAAAAAAAAATACCTCTTCTTACAGAAAAACCAGCAGCATTAAATCTAAAAATAGCAAGTACCCTTTCAAATTTGGCTAAAAAAAAAAAATCTAAGTATATAGTGGGCTACATGAAGAGAAATGATAATGGAATAATTTACTTAAAGAAAAAATTAAAAAATTTAAAATTCGGTAGTTTAAAGTCTGTCTACTATGAAAGTTTTTTAGGTGATTCCTATAATAATCCTTTTGAATACTTTCAACATAAAGATAAAGACTATAGAAAAAAAAATTCATTAAATAAAAATCTTAATAGTAAAAAAATGGTATTTATTAAATATTTAAATACATTCTGTCATAATATAAACTTAATAAGATATTTATTTGGAAAAATTAAGATTGACTATAAGAATATTTCTAAAAATGGAGAAGGTTCATTGATATTTAAAACAAAAAATAATGTTAATGTAATTTTTAATAACCAATTTTCATCAGCAAAAAAATGGATAGAAAAAATAACTCTCAATTATGATAATGGTAAAGTGACAGTAAAGTTACCTACACCACTATACAAAAACTCTTCAGCATCTATAAAAATAGAAGATTATAAAACTGGTAACTCATATAAACCTTGGATAAATTGGGGTTGGTCATTTAGAAATCAGGCAAGGGCATTTATTGACTATATAAAGCACCCATCAATAAAACCTCAGAACAAAACATTATGTAGTTCGTTTGATGGACTTGAGGATATTAGAATTGTGGAAAAAATTTTTTATAAATAAATGTACTATTTAATTGGGAGCGAAGGCTTTCTAGGTAAAAAAATACAGAATATTCTACCAAATAATAAAGTAATTAAAATATCAACCTCTGGAAAAAAAGGTACTATTAAAAACAATACAATTATAACAAAAAAAATTACCTATAAGATTTTACCCAAATGGATTGATACAATAAAAAGTACCGATACTGTGATTTTACTTTCTAATCCTGGCACAATAGCCTTTTATCAAAATAATAAAAAAAAGATTGAATCTTTTGAAGAAAATTTAGAAAATAAATTTTTTTCTAAAATTGATAAAAAAACAAAAATAATTTTTTTTTCATCAGATATGATTTTTTCAGGTAATAAAAAGTATTTTTCAGATAGTTCCAAACCATGTGCTATTAATAACTATGGAAAAAGTAAAATTAGAATAGAAAAAATAATAAAAAGATATTTTAAAAATTATATAATTATAAGGTTTCCAAAAATATATTCTAAAAATATTAAAGATAAAACAATTTATCTTGAAATAAAAGAGGCTCTTAAAAAAAATGTTTATCTAAATTTATTTACAAATCAATTGGTTCATTATTTAGATTTAAGAGATTTTATTGATGGTTTTCGAGCTATAATAAAAAATCTGGATAATTTAAACGGAACTTTTAATTTTCCAGGCAATTTATTCACATCCAGATACCTTTTTGCTAAAAAAATTGTTAATAAAAATTTACATTCAAAAAATTTAATACCTATAAAATTAAACTCTAAATTTAAACATCTGCCAAAGAGATTGAAAATGAAAACTTATTTATTTAAAAAGATAAAATTTAAACCAGCATTTAAATGAGTTTATTTAAAGAAATTCATAAATTCTCAAACAGAATTGCATTAGTTACACTAGATCAAGGATTTATAAAATATTCAAAATTAATTTCAGAGTCTGCTAAATTGACAAAGAATCTTAAAAAAAGATCAACTGTTTTCTTATTAGGAAAAAATGATTATGAATGGATTGTTGGATATTTAGGTTTTATTAAAAAAAAAATTATAATAATTTTAATTGATCCAGATATTAATCTAAATAATTTAAAACAATTAATTAAAGACTACAAGCCAAAATATATTTTTAAAAAAAAAAATACATATTCATTAAAGAACTACAAAAAATTAATGAATTATTTTAATTATGAGTTAGGAGAATTAGAGAACAACATGATACAGAAAAATTATAAAAAATTAGCAATTCTTTTGTCTACATCTGGAACATCAGGGGCTTCTAAATTTGTTAGAATATCATATGAAAACTTAGTTGCTAATACCATCTCAATTATAAAATATTTAAATATTAAAAATACAGATAGGTTAATTACTACATTGCAACCGAGTTATTCTTATGGATTATCAATGCTAAACACACATTTATATAATGGTGCATCAATAGTATTAAATAATTATTCTATTATTGAAAAGAATTTTTGGAAACTATTGAAAGACAATAAAGTTAAAACTTTTGGTGGTGTTCCATATACATACGAACTTTTAGAAAAAATAAAATTTCATAAATTTAATATATCATCGCTTAAATATTTAACACAAGCTGGTGGTAAACTTGATAATAAGATATTTCAAAAAATTAACGATGTGTGTGAAAAAAATAATATAAAGTTTATTTCTATGTATGGTCAAACTGAAGCTTCGCCAAGAATGTCATTTTTACCCTCAAGATTTAATAAAGATAAAATTGACTGTATAGGAAGACCAATTCCAAATGGTGAATTTAAAATAATTGATATAAATAATAAAGATATATCAAAAATAGATGTTAGTGGAGAATTAATTTTTTTAGGAAAAAATGTTTCATTGGGGTATGCCACAAGTTATCTTGACCTAAAAAAAGTTGATGAAAATAAAGGAGTATTATTTACTGGTGATATTGCGAAAAGAGATTCTGATAATTTTTATTACATAACTGGAAGAAAAAAAAGATTTCTAAAAATTTTTGGTTATAGAATCAATTTAGATGAAATTGAACAAAATTTGAATAATGCAGGATTTAAATGCGTATGTGGAGGCAATGACAAAAAAATTATTATATATTTTACGAACAAAAACAAACAAAAAAAATTAATAAATTTTGCTTCTAAATTAATAAATTTAAATCAAAATTATATTGAATTTGTATATATTGAAAAAATTAATAGAACAAGTAGAGGTAAAATAGAATATAAAAAAATAATAAAATGATAGAATTAAAAGAATTAATCAATTCAGATGCATTTAGAGAAAAAAAATTAGATGATTTTACGTTTTTCATAAATAATTTAACAAAATATCATTATAAACGATCAGAATCTTATAAAAAAATTTTAGATTTTTATAATTTTGATCTTAAAAAAAAATATTCATTAATTAACTTACCTTTTATTCCAGTTCGTTTATTTAAGGATTATGAATTGAAAAGTATTGATAAAAAATCAATTTTCAAAACTCTTGAATCATCGGGAACCTCAGGAAATAATTTGTCCAAGATTCATCTGGACGCTTTTAATTCACAAAATCAATTAAAAGTCTTATCTAAAATAACTTCAAACTTTATTGGTAATAAAAGATTACCAATGTTAATATTTGATAATAAGAATATTTTAAACAATAGTAAATCACTCTCAGCTAGAGGAGCTGCAATTGTTGGTTTTTCTGTTTTTGGAAGAAATTTAACTTATGCTTTGAATGAAGATTCAACTTTAAATATTAAGTCAATTGTAGATTTTTACAAAAGATTTAAAAACCAAAAATTTTTAATTTTTGGTTTTACTTCAATTATATGGGAAAAAATTTGTTTAGAATTGAAATTAGTTAATTACACTTTTGATTTTAAAAATGCAATATTGTTGCATGGTGGTGGCTGGAAGAAGCTGGAAAAAAAAAAAATTTCCAATATGAAATTCAAAAATATTTTAAGAAAAAATTTTAATTTAAAAAAAGTTCACAATTATTATGGAATGGTCGAACAAGCTGGTTCAATTTTTTTAGAATGTGATAAATGTGGATATTTTATCACTTCTTTTTTTTCAGATATAATTATAAGAGATAATAATTTTCATGTAAT
>MDSY01036338.1_pt1 | contig 10466 bp, 16 predicted proteins | sample 811131 | NCBI WGS metagenome assembly MDSY01 (sample SAMN05326643, study PRJNA326480) | marine metagenome | isolation source: seawater | place: Atlantic Ocean: South West | collected 2010
AATCATCATTAGTCAATCCATTATAACTTGTACGTTTAGCAGCAGCTTGTCTCTCTTGCTTACGCATAAACTTAGCTGCCTCATTCTTCAGCAATCGTACAAATTTTTCTTGTGGTGTTAGTCTTTTTGGCATTAAGCAGCCCTCCTTCTTATTGTTACAGGTTCAAATCCAAATGTAGCTACAACCCAGACTACATTATCATCATCAATGATAAGATCACCAATACTAATTGAATGCATGTTGGTAAATCTTTCAATACTTTCTACTTCATTATTATCTTCTGGAAAATCAGGATCATTAGGAATATCATTCCATCTTTTTGGAGCTTCATATCTTTCAGATCTAACCTCATTTCCAATTCTAAACACTTCGTTTAGATTTTTAGCTTTAATATTAGCTACATGAGTATAGTAACCTTTATTCATAGCTATTTTTGCATCTAATCTAATTCTATCACTAATATCCATATCAATTTTAGCTAGATACTTAGGAACACTATTGCGACCTTCTGTATTAATTTTAGCACGATCTTCTTTAGTTAACTGAATCTGATGTATTTCAAATAATTTCATAATAATATTTTCCTTCAATTTCCTCATTTCTTAATATTATTGTAGTCTCTTTTTGAATTAAGTGCAACTGTTTTTTTCAGAAAAAGCCCTTTTTTTTAAATTTTTTCATATATAAATACCTAAAAAATAGAGGATACTATGGCTCAAAACTTTAAAACTATAATGATAAGAGTAAAAAATGATATTATTTCAGAAAGTTATGCTGAATATTGTCGTGAATCTTGGGAGTTTGTTGGTATAAGATTCTATGATGCAGTTACACCTCTTACATTAGATCAACAAGATTTAAAATTAAAGTTTGGAAGAAAAAATAATAAAGAGTTAACAGATACAGAGAAAGCTTGTTTTTATAGTCAGTATAATATGTGGAAAAAATGTGCTGATGAAAACGTTCCTATTTTATTATTAGAACATGATGCTCTGTGTGTTAATAGAGCTGCTATCGAATTTAACCCTAATTTAGCTGTACAATTCTTTGGTCAACATGCTATGGAAGCTGTAATGTATCATCCAAAGTTTGCTCAGAGAATAATTGCGCATTGTCAAGGTGATCATTGGGTTACTGGTCCTATGAAATTAGTAGATGCTTTATTAGGTTATTTTAATCCAGGAGCTCAAAGTAGATATGGTTTACCTCATGCTAGGTATCAAGGTAAGCTAGCTCCTGTAAGATCTGTAATAGATGATAGATATGGTACTACAGTTAAACATTTTAACGGATCTACCACTTTAAATAGAGTAGTAGGTAATGGTAAAGATCGAGATTTATTTCAAATGATTGATCTTAGACCAACTAAGCATATTGTTGAAAAAGATTTTATTCTAAGAGGAATTCATCCTGCTAAATGGCATATGGGATTAGGTCATGCTCCTAGAACTTCACAGGGCTAATAATAGTATCCTATAACCATAAACCTATTATAATTAATAAATTCTTTTGTTCCTGAATATAATACATCAGTAACATTATTTTTTAAAGCTAATTCTTCTGCAGATTTAACACAGTTTATATGTTCTTTTACACTAGTATAATCATTAGATTGTAAAGCATATGTAGTACCATATTCTGCTGTAAGATCTCTCATATGTTCACAGCTACAATTAATTACTAAGTCATAATTTTCATGAGGCTCTGAATAGTCTAAAGCATTACAATTGATACTACTATAGTTTTTATCCATATGATTAACATCAAAATATAAATCTCTATGTTCATGAACCATAGGATCAATATCTACAAAATCATACCATTGTACTTTACAGTTTCTAGACATTAGTTCATATAATAAAATACTATTCCAACTACCTAAAACTAATACTTTATCCCATCTAGTACCATACTTTGATATTTCAGTAACTAACCATTCTTTACATACTACTTGCTTTGTTCTAAAGCTTTCTCCCCAACTAAACATACTATTAAAAGATATATTATCATTTACTAATCTAACAGTAGCTTCTGATACTTTACCAAGTATATCATACCCAGGATTAAAATGCATTAAATAAATACCGAGTTAAACTGTTGAGTACATCTTACAAACGTAGTACATTTACTTAATTGTTTAAGATTAATAGCACCTACATATGTACAAGTAGATCTAATTCCTCCTAAAATTTGCTGTATAGTATTTTCTACTTTACCGCGATAAGGAACACTTACTTCTCTTCCTTCAGAAGCTCTATAATCTTTTAATCCACCAAAATGTTTTTCATTAGCAGCTTCACTACTCATACCATAAAATTGAATTGATTTTCTAATTTCTGTTTCTCTATGAGCTTCAGCTCCTTCAACAAATAAAGGAGAACCTCTATCAGTATCTTTTACTTTACTTGTAATATGATGTGATTCAATTATATCTCCACCACCTTCATCATGACCTGCAAGCATACCACCACACATTACGAAATCGGCGCCTCCAGCAAATGCTTTAGCAATGTCACCTGGGCATGTACAGCCTCCATCAGCAATGATATGTCCACCAAGGCCATGAGCAGCATCAGCACACTCCATAATAGCACTAAGCTGAGGATAACCAACACCAGTTTGAATACGAGTAGTGCAAACGCTCCCAGGACCGATCCCAACTTTAACAATATCTGCTCCACTTAAAATCAACTCCTCTGTCATTTCACCAGTTACTACATTTCCAGCAATAATAACTATATTAGGATAATTAAACCTAAATTTCTTTACAAAGTCAACAAATCTTTCACTATAACCATTAGCAACATCAATACAAACATATTTCAATAATCTATCACATTGTTCATATACATTTCTAAACTTTGTATGATCTTGGTCTGTAATACCAATACTCATAGCAACATAATCAGCACGTAAACCAATAGGAACTTCATCAGCCCCTTCATGATCAAAGTAATCTACTAATTGTTGTACTGTATAAGTTTTTACTAAACAAGTCATAATTTTTTGTTTAGCTAATGTGTCAGCCATTGTCATAGTACCAACACCATCCATATTACTAGCTATAATAGGAATGCCTCGATAATGTTTATCTTCTTGAAATTTAGGATGGCCATCATATTGATAATTACGAAAAGTAAATCCACGAGTAAGTTCAATCTCTTTTCGACTACCTAAAGTACTTCTTTTAGGACGGATTAATACATCCTTGAAGTCTAACTTCACATCTTGTTCTATTCTCATTATACACCAAAACTCTCTCCACATCCGCATGATGCTGTTGCATTAGGATTTCTAACTTGTAGATAGCTACCTCCTAACTCTTCAATATAATCTATTGTACATCCAAAAATGTATATCGATGCTATAGGATCAACCCAAAGATTACCAACTGTTGGTTCTTTATCAGTAGTACCCCATTCATATTGGAATCCAGCGCATCCACCTCCTGTTACAGATAAGGATACGTTTGGATCACCAACTTTATTTAAATACTTTTTAGCAGCCTCAGTAAGCTGGACCGGGACGTTCAAAGTATTTGGAAATGACTTCGAGCTTTTCTTGATACTTCGCAATTGCTTCTAATTCTTTCTCTATTGATTCTACAATACAACTATGTTCACCAATACCTACAGGATTATCTAAATAAATCTCTATGTTGGCTTTATGCACATCTATATGTCCTTGTGCTTTTGCTTTTATTGCATCTAACATCATACTCTTTTTTTCGTGATGATCCATTTTGTCTCCTATATTTCACGTCAGTTTTTTCTATTGGTTCAACTCTTCTAGTACTAGTTACGTAGTAATTATTTGGTGATATTTGATAAACATATATCATAATTTTATTTATACCGTCCTTAATTGTTTGACAGCACCTTCTACTCTTGAAGGATATTTTCCTAAAAAAGTTCCTGCTTTTAAAGCATCTCTTGTAATATGATCTTTATGTATATGATCTATAAGATCCCAATTTTCATCTATTTTTCTAGCTAATCTATCAAATAATCCATCACTTAGTATTGGGTTATCTTGTTCATAGTACGCATAAGCTGCCATAAGATACCATGGTATAGTCATATTAACATTATTATCAACTTTATCTAAACATTCCTTATCGTACAATTTGTTCTCCTCTTTCGGCATAAAAAGCCTCCGTTAATTGTTCTTCTAAAAAATACGCTTCCTGTTCATATGGTCTTTCATTATATGGAAGATCAGTACTCATATCTACCTTTCTCAGATACTGATTCACATGAACTAATTCATGGAATAAAGTTTTAATTATTTCTAGTGGGGAAAGAGAACCGTCGAATCTGATCGAAAAATCTCGACCATCTTCATACATGCAATCGCCATTGACTCCTTGGTTACGTATTCTAATAATATTTATAAAAATATGTTTATGTCGAGGAAAAAGTTTATTTTTTCCAAATTGTAAAATATCACAAATAAGATCTTGTGTTTTTTTACGTTTAATATTTTCAAATTCAACTATCATTTAATTATAATAGTATCTTTTTAAAAATAAATCAACTGTTTTTTGTTCTTATTTCAACATTTTTTCCAATAGGAAATTTTATTTGATTATGAGGATGATATAAAACCCATTGAACATTTTGAAATTCATTAAATATTCCTTGCCAAATAGGTCTCCATCTATCATTAAGTCTTACATTATTAGTTGCACCTCGATCAGAGTTTAATACAAAGTCTGTATAACTTCTTAAATTCATATCAAATAAACTATCAAAGCCATACATATGAATTTCATCACATTTTAATTTATTAGCTGTATAATGAGCAGCCATATGTCCACAATTAAAATTAGTATATCCTTGTCCTATCTGATCTTTTTCACCTGGCATTCTAGCATAAGGTGGTAATACAGTATAGAATTCTTTTATTTTATGACCAAATCTCATTTTAAAATTACCATGATTTTGATCATACCAAGTTTTAGGACGAAATCCTAATGTCCAATCATATTGAATTTGCACGCTACCTTCTGTTAAAGCAGCGCACATTTTAAAATCTACTATACAAGACGTGTAAAAATCTAAATGAAACGGAGGTTGATTACAAGCTATGTGTAATCCTCTAGCAGGTTTATACATGGCTACTTGATCACCATTACCTACAATATGTGCAACTTTACTCATTATGCCAATACTCTTTTATCCATGTTTGAGGTTCATATGTAGCCATTGGTGTTACTATAGTCTCTGTCATAGCTTGTATAATACTTGGTCTGCCATGAAAACAAATTATAGACACTTCCTCTTTAGGAGGCTTTGGATACACGTTGTACTTATATGATTTTAATTTACCTGGATATTTGTTTTGAAGTAAGGTTCTATTATAAGGATTCATTTTACTACTAAGATATTCTCCATCACCTCTAAATCTATCAATAACATGATCATATCCTAATACAAATTCATTCCAAAGATAATTATTAGGATTAAAATCCCAAGACATTACTCCCGTTTGTAATACATTTTTTAAATGAGGTTGATGAGCATTAACTGCACCAACATCTTCTATACCCATGAACCAGCTATCATCTGTTAATAACCAATCTAGGTTTCCTGTAATTAAAGTATCTAAATCTAAATACACCATTCTTTCAGATGTTTTCTGAGCAGGATCAAACATTTGTAATTTATTCCACCAACCCTCATATCCAGGTCTAAGAATTTTTACATCTACTCCACTTATTGCTTTATCACTATAACATATAAAATTATGATCTATTGTAGTATTTCGTTTAACTGCAGCCTTTAAGTTATAAACATAATCAATAGGAAACTTGTCTCCCCAATACACGCAAGCTACTGTTGGTTTCATTTTTTATCCTCCATAATTAAAGATACAATATCAATATCAATTGGTTTAGGTCTAGTATATTTAAGATCTATTATAGTACCAGCTCCTAAAACTTTTGCTCCAGTTTGTTGTACTAATGATTTGGTAGCCATAATACTTCCACCTGTTGCTACTAGATCATCTATAATTATACATCTACTAGTATGTCCTAACAAACCTTTTTGTAGTGTTAATTCAGATTGACCATATTCTAAATTATATTTTTGATGTAATAACTCACCTGGATAAGCAGAATTAGATTTTCGTACCATTAAAAATGGAATATCTTTTACCATAGATAATGCACTACCAACTACAAAACCTCTACTTTCAATACCAACTATATGAGTTAGTCCTTCAAATATTTTTATCTTTTTAGCTAATTGTTTAATACTATATTTAAATACTCTACTACTAAACAAGCTATTCATGTCATAAAAATTCACACCTTTGACTGGATAATCAGGTATAGTTCTAATATAATCTAATATTAGTTTCATACTTCTTCAATAACATAATTTTCATTATACATATGTTTTGCTTGACAACCAGTTTCTTTTTGAATAGTTGTGAATGTTTCTTTTACTTCTACAGGCCATGGATAAAATTCTTCTAACCATGGAAATGTTTCTATATTTAAAAAAATATCTGTAGGAGCTCCTCTAGTAATACCTGTTTCAACCATTATTTTAGCGGCATTAGGTTTTATTCTATAAGCATGAGCACCTGGAAAATATGGTTTAGATACAAGTCTATTTCTCCCTAAAGCCATAGGAGTGTTAAATTTACCATACGATGGTTTGCCAAATGATATACAGCCGTTGTGATCAATATTAGGTATATTCTCCATAATAACTGCATCATGTTCAAATATAGTAATTTCTTCATTAGATTCTAAACTATACATCCAAAGAGAAAGATGAGAACAAAAAGCTGCCATAGCATTATGCTCTCTTGAATATTGACTATTATTGAATCGTTCTGTGTTTATTTTATGTTCTGAAATAAAATCAAAACATGTATGTGGAGTAAAAGCTTCATAGTAATCTATTTCTAATCCAAACTTTTTTCCAGATTCTACACATTTATCTGCTGCGTAATGAGATTTATCATTATCAATTATTGTTATAACAAAGTGTTTCATAATTATCCTTGGGTGGTAGACGCAACTCCTTGTAATGTAGTAAAGTATGGATATGCTTGTCTCATCATATGACCACCTAATAGTTGTTTACACATTAAAGCATCATTAGGCCACAGACCAACATCATCCATAATTTCAAATAATCTTCTAGCTGGTATTGGATTCATAATATATGCTGAATTACCTGCTAATCCTTGAGGAACTGATTTATCATCAATCCAAGGGACTTCTCTATAAAAAGCACTAGGGGTATTTAATTTAGTAGGTCCTACTTGAGCTAAATTTATTTCTTTTACTAAAGTTGAATTGTAATTAGGATTCTCAATAGCTCTTTTATCTACATAAAACTTATCATCTTTGTCATCTTCATGAATATGTATCTTAGCAACATCTCTAGGATCTTTAGAAAGACCTTCTACAAAGCCACCTTTATAATTAACTACTCGCTCTCCTCTATAATAAACATCTCGTCTACCTAAATTTGCTGCAGATTCATATGATGCTACTTTATTAAAATAATCCATAGCTTTTCTAGTAGCTCCTAAAGGATTATTTAATCCTATTACGCAATTCTGTTTCGCCCAATCTCTAGGAAATTTATCAAAATCAAATTCTCTTGTAAATAAAGCATCATGTTCTAATATCATAATAGGAGCATTCATTCCCATTGACAATCTCCACCCTATCATATGAGATACTAAACAAGCTACTACTTTTTTATAATGTACTGCACCATAAGCATGTACTCTTAATCCTGATTTTATATCTAGTTTAGAAGTACCAGGTTTGATTGGCCATGTCCAATCTTTTATTGATTTTCCAAAACTATGTAGAGCTCTAGGTAATGTTTCAGGTGTTACAGCAGGAATAACTAATGGCCAAATATTTGAATTTGTATCTTTTATAGATTTAATACATCTTCTTGATGCAGCAATACTAGCTGTATCGTTTACATCAGTTATAATTCCACAAAGTATTTCAGGATGAAGAGCAGAGTCAAATGTATTTAATCTATTATCTGAATAAAGACCGTCAGGTATTTTTTTTGATTGACTGCGTCTAAGTTCTTCAAGCTTTTTCATAGCTTTTGATATATCAGGAGGAGAATTAGCCATAGTTTGTCCTTTCGTCCAGTATTTATGCCTCTATTAACCCACGGTCTACTAATTCATTATAATTTCTCATCTTTGCTCCATATACTCCTTGTGAATCATCATAAGGTTTTTTTCTTATGTGTATCATATAACATTCTTCTACTTTAGGTAAGTAATGACTATAACACCATTTTTCATCTAAACATTTATCGTATATACTATAACCTAAATTTCCATGTACGGCAAGCATATGCATAATACCTTCTTCAACATATGGATGTGGACTTATTTGTCTCATCATTGCTCTAGTTACTGGATTAATTTGAGCTCTAAATGCTTGTCTAACTTCTCTTGGTAATACATAACAAGCTCCAGACCATAATTGAACATCTCGACTAGTAAAACCTGGAAATAGTTGAACAAATGCTGGATGTTGTCTATTTTTATGAACATCATCATAACAAGCTATACCTTTAGCTTCAAATACATTTTCTGTCATTCCTTTACGAATAAACATATCTGAGTCTAACATAACAACAGTATCGTATTCATCATACTCTTCATTAAGCATAGCCAATTTTTGACATTGCATACGAAGGTCTTCCATAAATGGTTTACCATCTAATAATTTATATTCAGCACCTAAACTCTTAGCATATTTTTCTATATTAGCAACACTTTTATCTACAATAGGATGTGAATCTTGACCCAAGTATTTTTCATGTGGTTGAAAATGTTGTAATATTATATTTTTCATAGTATTTCTAATCCATATAAATTTCTTACCACTTCAGGAATATTATTTTTTCTAGCATTACAAAAATGTAATAGTGTAGCATCTTTATGCGCTTCTTCTGGCATGTCACAAAATCTATCATGTGGTAATTGTAATTCATTATGATCTTTTAATATACCGGTTACATGAAATAGATGATGCATTAATATTTCATCATTAGGAGGTAATCCATCAGATGATTTGTTACTATCTATTATATCCTTTTTTAAGGCTTTACGCAACTCTTTTCTGTATTCTTTTTTTAATTTTACACAATTACCAAAGAACATCGGTTCTCTCTGATGATATAATGCAGGCCACTTTCTACCATTCTTACTAGCATCTAACTTAGACATTCCTTTTAAATGTAGTCTACCAATACCTTCATAATTAAATATATTATCAATATTCTTTGTAGCAACCATATCCATATCTAATAATAACACATTATCATATGAATCAAATTTTTGACTAAGTACGTATAATTTTTGTAATATTAACCAAGGCTTTTCTTGTTTTTGTTTTACTATATCCATCATAGGATAATCTTTTAGTAAAAGATATTCACTATTAATAGCTTTTGCATATTTCCTTATTGTTTGTTCTGCCATAGAAGTCCACTGAGGAAAATCACCACACCAATGTTGTACAATTAGATTCATCTTGTAAATAACATTACATATCCTGCATGTCTTGCAAGACCTTGCCCTTTACCTACTATATCTTTTAAACGAAAACCTAACGATTTCATTACATCAGTTACTTCAGATCCTGTAGCATTTAAAGGATCTTGCTCCGTAACACCTTTCATATTTTGAAAATCAGACCATTCAATAGCTAATATTCCAAACTCTGAAACTTGATTACTCCATGTTTGTAATGTAAGTCTTATATCATTAGTATGATCTAATGAATTTGAATATACTAAATCAAATTGACCTAACCATTCATCTTTAGGTTGATTAAAATCCCATACTTCTGTCATAGGTGCATATCGAGCTTTTTCACATATTTCAGTACCTATAATTTCAGCATCTGGTAAATAAGAACTAAAATGTCTTTGTTCATCACCACTTCTAGTACCGTGACACATTACATATTTTATATCCATATTGGATTCTTTTGTATAGTCTACAATCTTTTCAATTGTAGCTGGTCTAACATATACAGTTCTATTATATTTAAAATCTGTTGTTCTTTTTTGTGTAGTTATGTAATCATTATAATCTTTGTATTCAAAATATTTCATAAATTCCACTCTTCTACAGGTTGATTAACAACTCTATCCATTTTATCAGGTTCAAATTTATTAGCACCTGCTAATTGTACATGAACAAAATTAGCATTATTTCTTAAATCTACTACGGGTCTTGGATCTTTTGTATCTGGTTGATAATGTACACTACTATTCCATTTATAATCCATAGTAGTCCAATTCATATTAGCTACTTCTAACATAGCATGTAAATAAGGTTGATCACATGTATAAAATTCTGGTAAACCTGCACTCTTTATCATAGAAGTATATAATTCAAATTTTAAAAACTTATATTTTGCTTTTAACATTCCAGGTTTAGAATAAAC
>MDSY01155453.1_pt1 | contig 10466 bp, 6 predicted proteins | sample 811131 | NCBI WGS metagenome assembly MDSY01 (sample SAMN05326643, study PRJNA326480) | marine metagenome | isolation source: seawater | place: Atlantic Ocean: South West | collected 2010
ATGACATATTATCTGATGTTCATGGTTGTTGCAGTTGGAATATGTGAATTTTTTTCTGCTATTCCTGTTATGGAGGCTTCAGACAAAAAACCTAGATGGTTTATAAAAGCTCTTTTGATTATGCTTGTATGTGGGGTTGCTATCTTTATAACTGGGATAACAGGTTCCTCAGGTGGAGGATTAATTGGTACGTGGTCAATAGCAGGTGTTTTAATAGGAGCTATTTTTAGAAGTAAGAGATGTATTAATGTTAGTTCATTAAAAAAATTCTCTACTACTTCCGTTTTATTAATTGTAACTGCATTTTTATCTCTTCTACCTTCTCTCCCAGGTTTACAAATCACAAAGGATTATTCTCACTACACCACGAGAGGAGAGGCAGTTTTACAAGAAACTATTACTGATAGTCAAGACGGCTTAGATACAGATTACATTCTTGAATACAGTTTATCAAGAGGTGAATGGTTGAGTTCAATTGTTCCTAACATAAAAGGAGGTGCTAATCAACTTTATTGGGGAGAACAAACTTTTTCAGGTGGAGCCATCTACTTTGGAGCAATAGCTTTTGCTCTTCTTTTGGCTTTCTTTATTGTGAGTAAGGATAGATTGAGATGGCCCATTCTTGTAATTAGTTTATTAGCAATTGTGCTCTCTTGGCGAGACGCATCCTTTGTCACAGATTTCTTCCTTGATTACGTTCCGATGTTTAATCAATTTAGGGATACAAAAATGATGCTTGTTCTTGTTCAGCTTGCTGTAGCTGTAGGTGTGGCAATAAGTTTAAAAAAGATTTGGAATGAAGCTGGCAGTAATAAATGGGAACCATGGACTTTCACATTTGGAGGCTTAATTTTTATATTGTTCTTATTCTTAGTTCTACCAGAATTATTCTTTGATTTCACTTCTTCAATAAGATTTGATTCTCTTCAAGAAAAAATTAAAATTAATGAGCTTAAATCATTACGTATAAAATTATTTAGAGAAGATGTTATAAGATCAATAGGTTTAATAATAGTAGCTGGAGCAGGTGTTTTTGTTGTAATAAAAGGAGCTGTGAAGAGAGAAATCGTTTTTGGAGTACTTGCTGTTATTATGCTCTTAGATTTGTTTATTGTTGACAAGAGATATACAAATTCATTTGACACAGAATTCAATGTAGTTTTCCCTCATGAGGCAACAAATGCTGAAAGAGAAATTGTTTCTTTTGAGTCTATGAATCTTGAAGGATTTGAAGAAAAGTATAAAGAAAATTTAAGTTTTATAGAAGGAGACTTAGACATTAAAATAAATGAGAGAAATGCAAATGCAAAATATTTAAAAGCATCTGACGCAGCTAAGTTTAGAGCTCTAAATAGTTTGACTCACTTCAGGGTATTAAACTGGAGTAACCCAATGAATGATGCTAGAACTTCTTACTTTTTTAAGTCTATAGGAGGTTATCATGGAGCCAAACTTCGTCGTTATCAAGATTTTTACGACCATGTTCTACAACAACAGAGCATGAGGTTTAGTCAAGCTGTAAATACAACTGGAAATGTAGAAGGTGCAATGGGAATTCTTAAGGGTGCTTCCATGCTAAACACTAAATATATTATCGGAGCTGGAGAGAGACCCATTCCATTAAACAATGCCATGGGCCCAGCTTGGATGGTTCATGAAATAAACTGGGTTGAATCAAATGATGATGAGTTATTTTCAATTGAAAATACAGATGTTAAAAGTGTTGCATTAGTTCATGAAGAATTTAAAAATTCTATTCCAGAGTTTGTGACTTTTTCTGATTCAACTAATACAGTATCTACTGTAGAGCTAGTTGAGTACCATCCTGATGGTAGTACATACAAGGTTAGAGGTGAAAGAGATGGACTATTAGTTTTAAGTGAAATTTGGTATCCTGAAGGATGGTCTGCTACTGTAGACGGAGAGGAAGTTCAGATAGTTAGAGCAAACTATATTTTAAGAGCCTTGCCAGTTAAAGCTGGAGATCACGATGTAGTATTAAGCTATTCTCCAGCTGGAGCCCAAAAAGCAGGGTTAGTTGGAAATCTAGGATCAATTTTACTCGCACTGTTCATTGCATTTTCGTGGTATATGTGTTGTCGTTTATGTTGTAGAGAATGCTGTTAAGAAAGGGAATTCCTAGGGTTTGAAAACAGAAATTAAAGTAGCATTATCCAGTAATCAATGGACAAATGAAGACTGGAAAAAGTGGGATGATTTTCTAAAACAAAATCCTTCTACATATTTAGATTCACGATCAATAAGAGCAGCATTAGAGGTTGAGGAAAGAAGTTTTCAGGCAGTTAAGTGGATAGATGAAAACGGTGAGATTGTTGGTATTGCTCAGATTGAAGACACCCATGCTGTAAGCGCTTCTAGAGGAAAGTTTTTAAAAGCTGAAAAGCCATTTTTCAAATTAGCCCAAACCTATCTCTACAGTGGTGACGGGGTTTTTCAATTTAATATTAGGGTACTTGGGACAGTACTTTCAAGTGGTGATCATGCATATAGATTTCATGATGATATTTCTGTTGAAGATAGATTTGAATTAATACATCAGGCTATGTCCGCTCCAAAAACAAATGGTTCGAAACCTCCTAAATCGTCAATGATAAAAGACCACTATACTGAAAAACCATGGTCGGAAAGAATTGCTGGAAAAAGTGTTTGGCATTCTAAATGGATAGACTTGGAATTTGATCCTGTAATGGAGGTTGAGTTAAATGAAGATTGGAATTCTTTTGAAGATTACACTTCTGCATTAAGGAAAAAGTCCAGAACAAAAATTCGCAGAATATTAAGAGGATCTGAAGAACTTGAGTTAAAGGATTTATCAATAGAAGAAGTGATTGAAAAAGCAGATGAATTGCATTCCCTATATAAGCAAGTTTATGATAGGGCAGGGTTTACATTAGGCAAACTTTATAAAGAGGATTTGGTTTCATTAAAAAAATATTGGGGTGATGACTTTCCAGTATTAGCATACTTTTTAGATGGTGAAATGGTTGGCTTTCAATGCGGAATTGTAACTGTAAATACAACTGAAGCTTTTTTTGTTGGATTTATGTTAGAAGAGAATAAGCTTCACTTTATGTATCAAAGAATGTTGCTTGAATTTATAAAGCAAGGAATAGAGAAAGGATCTACAAAAGTCGCAATGGGAAGGACAGCATTAGACATAAAGTCTTCATTGGGCGCTTGTCCTAAAAGATTGGTTTGTCATATGAAAGTGGATAATGTATTTATTCATATGCTAACAAGAGGCGTAGCACTCGCCTCATCACCTAAAATACCACAACTAAAGAGAGCATGGGACGACGCTAGTGTATCTATCTTAGCAACTGAAAACTAAGCCCTAAATTTTGCGAATAATTGCAGAGATACCTCACCAATTAATGAAAATTACCATACTTGGTTGGAATGACAAATACCAATTGAGATATGAGCTTGACAAGTACGAACAAATGTTCAAATTTGACATGAATAACTATAGTCTAGATGAGGTCAAAGCTCTTGGTGAAGAGATGGCTGAAGAAGTACTATTGAGATTTGTGAATATGAGGGATCAATTAACTTCATTATCTAAATCATCCAAATGATTTTAGCTGAACAAAAAAAGAAGGCTCACATTGTTGAGTACATTTTATTCCTTTGGCAAATTGAGGATTTGATTAGAGCTGCAAAATTTGACCCGAGCTTCTTAGAAAAATGGGCTGAAGACACAGCAAATTCAGAAGGTAGCGACCCTGAAAAAGAAAAGGAATGGATAATTTCTATGGCTGCAGATATGAGGAGCCAAGGCAAAACCGAATCTGGACACATAGCATCTGTTAGCGAAACAATGGTAGAATTAGCACACTTACACGAGATGCTAATTGGAGCAATGGATGACAAGAGATACAAGGAGGCATTTGAAATAGCTGAGCCCATGATGAAGGAACTCAGCGAAAAACAACCTGGAGCATCATCACATCCCGTCGAACAATTGCTTGTTGTTTTGTACGGATTTCTTATATTGAGACTACAAAAGCAATCTATATCTGCTGAAACGGAATCTGGATTTGTTGCTTTTCGTAACTGGGCTAACGCTTTAGCGAAGGGGCATATTCAAATTTACTATGGCGGGTAACGGATTAATAAATACTCTTTTGGCCTCGCCTCCTGATAACTCTATTTCAGGTATTTAAAGTCCTCTCCCTTCTTAATATTCTGAAGAGTTTCATAGATGAGTTTTATACAACCTTCAACATCGTCTTTATGAACCATTTCAACAGTAGTGTGCATATACCTTAGAGGTAAAGAAATAAGTGCACTAGCAACTCCTTGATTAGAGTAAGCAAATGCATCTGTATCAGTTCCAGTTGAACGCGACGCAGCCATACGTTGGAAATTTATTTTCTTCTTTTCTGCTGTATCAATGATTCTCTGCAATAAATTATTTTGTACCGCAGGCCCATATGTCACCGCAGGCCCTTTCCCTGCCGCAGTATCTCCCTGCTCAATTTTATTTATCATAGGAGTATGAGTGCAATGACAAACATCAGTTACAATAGCTACATCTGGTTTAATGCGTTCTGCTATCATTTGGGCTCCTCTCAATCCTATTTCTTCTTGTACAGAATTTGTAATGTATAGACCAAACGGCAACTTCACCTTGTTCTCCTTCAAAAGTCTAGCTACTTCTGCTATCATAAATCCTCCAGCTCTATTGTCGAGAGCTCTACCTACATACCACTTTTTGTTGAGTTTAATAAATTCATCAGGATATGTCACTACACATCCCACATGAATTCCCATTTTCTCAACCTCCTTAGCGTCTTTTGCTCCGACATCTAAAAAGATGTTTTTCACCTGGGGAGTTTCCTCTTTTCCAGGCTTACGAGTGTGTATAGCTGGCCAGCCAAAAACTCCAGTCACAGGGCCATTCTTCGTATGAATAACCACTCTTTTTGACGGAGCAATTTGATGATCAGAACCTCCATTTCTCCTTAAATAGATAAACCCTTTTGGATTTATGTAGTGAACAAACCAACTAATCTCATCCGCGTGTGCCTCAATCACAACTTTGTAATCCGATTCTGGATTTATTACACCAACTGCTGTGCCATAAGTATCGACAAAGTAATCGTCGATATATGGCTTAATATAATCGATCCATAATTTTTGGCCTTCAGATTCAAAGCCAGTAGGAGAAGGATTGTTTAGATAATTCTCAAGGAATTTTTCTGACTCCTTGGTAATGATATTCTTTTTTGCCATGTGGTAAAAATACTAAAAGCAATACTCATTCTTGTCAATGCACGCTTGAGCGATTTTACGGCGACTCTCTTTACAGTTAAATGGATCAACTTTTGTGAAACGCTTCATCCCCATTAACATCATCTTTAATTCATCGCCTTCAGCAAACCCCATTAATGCATCTCGTCCAGCAACATTTATTTTATCAGCTGCTGAATGAAAATAAGTTTGCATTACTTCGATTGGAAGAGTTGCAGCTTCAGCACCTTGAGATCTATGAAGTTTTTGAACTCTTAAAACGATAGATTCTGCTGTATAAGTCCAAATAATCATATCAGCAACAGCCATCAAGATTTCCTGTTCTTTAGCTAGCGACATCATCAGCTTTTTTGCAGCTGAACCAGCAACCATTAGTACTGCCTTTTTGAATTTTTTAATGTAGTCCAAATGGCGCTCGAATATATCATCTGAAGGTGGCCTAAAATCTGGTATGCCCATTATTTCATCTGCTACTTCCATTGCTGGAGTCATCAAATCGATTTCCCCCTTCATTGCTTTTTTTAGAATCATGTCCACAGTAAGCATTCTGTTGATTTCGTTGGTCCCTTCAAAAATTCTATTGATCCTAGCATCACGATATGACCTTTCAGCACGAGTTTCAGCACTATATCCCATTCCCCCTAAAATTTGGACAGCTTCATCTGATATGTAATCAACCACTTCAGATCCTAGCACTTTCATCATAGCGCATTCAGGAGCAAAAGATGCAATTCCCTTCAAATTTGCTTCACTGTGATCCATTCCGCCTTCCTCTAAGGCACGAATAGCATCGTCTATGTTTTGGGTTGCTCTATATACGGCAGATTCTAAAGCGTAAGATTGAATTGCCATCTCGCCAAGTTTATGACGTATTGCACCATACTTTGAAATGGGTCTTCCAAACTGCTCTCTCTCATTAGCATAATTAGTTGCATATGACACACCCTCTTTTGCTGAACCCAGTACCACTCCTCCTAATTTTATTCTTCCAATATTGAGAATGTTCACGGCAATTTTAAATCCATTTTGCCTTTCAGAAAGAAGATTTTCTACAGGAACTTTTACATCATTAAAGAACACTTGACGAGTAGAAGATCCTTTAATTCCCATCTTCTTTTCTTCAGGATTCATAGAGATTCCATCGTAACCTTTTTCAAGAATGAAAGCACTTAGATTTTCATCATCATCAATTTTTGCGAATACAATCAGTATGTCAGCAAAACCTCCATTAGTAATCCACATTTTCTGACCATTTAGGATGTAATGTTTTCCATCCTCTGAAAGCACAGCTCTTGATTTTGCGCTGTTCGCATCTGAACCAGAACTGGGTTCTGTAAGGCAGTAACAACCTTTTAGTTTTCCAGAAGCCAAACCTGGAATATACTTTTCCTTTTGCTCTTTAGTCCCATAATAAAGGATGGGAAGAGTAGCAATTCCTGTGTGTGCTGAAAAGCTTACAGCAAATGAATGACCACCACCAACTCCTTCTGTAATTATCATTGTGCTCTTGAAATCCATGCCCATACCACCAAGATTTTCTGGTACAGAAGAACCTAATAACCCAAGCTCTCCAGCTTCTTCAAGTAATGTTTGCATCAAACCTTCTTGCATTTCGTCAATTGCATCTAGGTTTGGCACCACTCTAGAATTGACAAAATCGATTGCTGTTTGACGCATCATCAAATGCTCTTCTGTCCATTCTTCTGGAGTAAAGATTTCATCACATGCAACTTCCTTAATTAAGAAATCTCCACCTGTAATTTGATTTAATTCACTCATAATTCAATTATTTCAAAAGTTCAAAAACACCGGCTGCCCCTTGTCCGGTTCCTACACACATTGTTACGATCCCGTATTTTCCTTTTCGCAATCTTAATTCGTCAAGTAATTGGACTGAAAGTTTAGTTCCAGTACAACCAAGAGGATGCCCCAATGCAATAGCACCACCATTTACATTTACTTTATTAGGATCTAAATCAAGCTCTCTTGAAACTGCTACACTCTGTGATGCGAATGCTTCATTTAGTTCAAATAGGTCTATATCACTTTGTGACAGCCCTGCTCGTTCAAGGACTTTTGGTACAGCGTGAATAGGACCAACTCCCATTATCCTTGGCTCAAGTCCACTCACATGGTAAGCACAAAAACGAGCTAAAGGTTCAACATTTAGTTCTTTGAGCATTTTCTCACTGACAACAAGCACAAAAGCTGCTCCATCTGATGTTTGCGAACTATTACCTGCTGTAACAGAACCACCCTCAGCAAAGACAGCTCTAAGTTTAGATAACTTCTCTACTGTAGTATCTGGTCTAACCCCTTCGTCAGTATCAACAACATTTGTTCTAGTTTGAGGTCGCTCGTTATCATCTAGATAAGTTTCAGAAACTGTTATAGGTGCAATGCCATTTGCAAAACGACCATTTTCAATTGCATCTGCAGCTCTACGATGGCTTTCAGCAGCAAAAATGTCTTGGTCTTCTCGGCTAATATTAAATTCTTTTGCTACAGCTTCAGCAGTTAATCCCATACCCCAGTACCATTCAGGATTCTCCTTTGCTACACGAGCGTTTGGCACCAATCTCCATCCTCCAAACGGAATAGGAGACATGGTTTCTATCCCACCAGCAAGGATGCAATCTGCCATGCCAGAATGAATTTTAGATGCAGCAATTGCAATTGATTCAAGCCCTGATGAACAGTAACGATTAATAGTCATGCCTGGTACTTTTTCAGTGTCCAAACCCATTAAGCTAACCATCCTTCCAATGTTTAACCCTTGTTCAGCTTCTGGAGTAGCATTACCTACTATTACATCGTCAATTCTCTCTTTATCGAGTTGAGGAAAGTCATTCATCAAATGTCTTATGACTTGTTCTCCCAAATCGTCTGGCCTCATAAATCTAAAGGCTCCTTTTCCTGATTTTCCAACCGCTGAACGGTATCCTCCAATTATATATGCGTTCATGATATTTTTAGTTACGTAGGATTTTACCCTTTTGGATTAGACTTTGCATTCTCTCTAATGTTTTACGCTCTGTGCACAATTCGACAAAAGCTCTTCGTTCAAGGTCAAGTAGATATCGTTCACTAACTTTTGCTCTTGCAGTAATGTCACCGCCACACATTACTCGACCTAGTTTTTCAGAAATTAGTTTATCGTGCTCTGAGATATAATTTCCAACATGCATTGCATTTGCTCCAGCATATACAATTCCCATTCCTTCAGATCCAACAACATCTATATCTATTCTTTCTACAGGAGTTGTATATCCAGCATCAGCAATTTGAACTGCGGCTGATTTTGCTCTTGCAAGAAGGTCTCTTCGATTAACACAAACCTCGTCAACACCTTCAACTAAGTACCCAAGCTCAAACGCCTCGTATGCTGAAGTTGCAACTTTAGCTTGACCAATAGTTAGGAAGCTATCTCTAAGCGCATTGATTCGAATATCTCCATCATTCAAATTATCAGAAAGTCTTAAAACGAATTCTTTAGTTCCTCCACCTCCTGGAATTAATCCAACGCCAAACTCAACTAACCCCATATAAGTTTCAGCATGTGCAATTACTTTATCAGCGTGCAGGCATAATTCACAACCACCGCCAAGGGTCATATTGTGAGTTGCAGCTACAACTGGTATTCCTGAATAACGCAACCTCATCATTGTGTTTTGGAAATACATAATTGCTGCATTTAACTCGTCGTATTCCTGCTCAACTGCAAGCATGAAAATCATACCAACATTTGCCCCTGCACTAAAGTTTGCTCCATCATTACTAACTACTACACCTCTATAATCAGCTTCTGCTAGATCAATAACCTTGTTTAATCCTTGAAGAACATCAGCACCAATAGTGTTCATTTTTGTGTGAAATTCAATATTTAGAATTCCATCTCCAATGTCTTTAATTGTTGCTCCTCTGTTAGACCAAACCACTTTATCTTCAGCGATGTACTTTAAGTTAATTCGGCCTTCTTGACCAGGAATTACTTTATACTCTTTAGATGATGGATCATAACATTCTCGTTTTCCATCAACGACTCTGTAGAAAGTGTTGTGTCCTTCAGTTACCATTTCATCAACCCATGAAGCAACTTCATGCCCTCTTTCTTTTGCAATTGCAGAGGCTTCTGCAACTCCTACTGCATCCCAACTTTCAAACGCCCCAAGTTCCCATCCAAAACCTGCCCTTAAAGCATCATCAATTCTATATATCTCATCACTAATTTCTGGAATTCTATAGCTTACATATGAGAATACATCAGTAAAGACTGTTTTATAAAAATCACCAGCTTCATCAGATCCGTTAAATAAAAGCTTAGTTCTTTCTTCAAGTCCATCAACTTGTTTTGCATCGTCAAGAGTTGCGTATTTTATTTTCTTTTTGTCTCTGTATTCTAGAGTTTCTAAATCGAGAACTAAAATTTTACGCTTTCCGTTTTCATCCTTTGTTTTCTTGTAAAAGCCTTGACCTGATTTACTGCCAAGCCAATCATTATCGACCAAATGTTGAACGTAGCTTGGAACCGCAAACGAACTGTGACGTTCATCATCAGGACAATTTGTTGCAACGCCATTTGCCACGTGCACTAATGTGTCTAAACCAACAACATCACAGGTTCTGAAAGTTGCACTCTTGGGTCTACCCATTGCAGGCCCTGTAAGTTTATCAACTGCCTCTACACTTATCCCCATATCACTTACTGTGTGGAATAGCGCTTGAATTGCAAATACACCCACTCTGTTTGCAATAAATGCAGGAGTGTCTTTACACAGAACACTTTGTTTGCCTAAAACTACTTCTCCATAGTTCATGAAAAAGTCAATTACTCTTTTATCAGTTTTAGGACCTGGAATTATTTCGAATAATTGAAGATAGCGAGGGGGATTAAAAAAATGAGTTCCACAAAAATGCTTTTGAAAATCTTCACTTCTTCCTTCACTCAATTGTGAAATAGGAATTCCACTAGTATTTGACGTAACTAGAGTTCCTGGTTTTCTATGTTGTTCAACTTTTTCAAAAAGCCCTTGCTTTATATCTAATCGTTCAACTATAACCTCAATAATCCAATCGTAATTAGAAATTTTTTCTAAGTCGTCATCAAAATTTCCGCATGTGATGCGATTTGCAAATCTCTTTGAATAAATAGGAGAGGGCTTTGATTTCATCGCAGCTTTAAGAGCTAC
>MDSY01002148.1_pt1 | contig 10465 bp, 10 predicted proteins | sample 811131 | NCBI WGS metagenome assembly MDSY01 (sample SAMN05326643, study PRJNA326480) | marine metagenome | isolation source: seawater | place: Atlantic Ocean: South West | collected 2010
ATAATTAAAGCTAAAGATAATGGGGCAATTTTTGTTACTATTTCCATTTTAAGACATTTTAACTTACTATATACACATTTGAAATTATATATAAAAAAATATAAAAAATGCTTTCGAATAAAGAAATAGTTTGTCCAGACAATTTGTTAGATGTTGCTCATAAAAAAAAAGGTGTGCCAGCAGCGATTGTAAATGCTGGAATGCCTTTACCAATGTTATCAGCAATGGATGCAGTTAATGAAAATTTAATTACTCCTGTTTTGATTGGAGATAAAAAGGAAATTGAAAATTGTGCTAACAATTTAAAATTTGATATTTCAAAATATGAAATTGTTCATGAGCCAGTGGAAAATAATACTGCAAAAATTGCCGCTAAACTAGCATCCAAAGGAAAGGTTAAAATAATAGTAAAAGGTCATATCCATACTGATATTTTAATGAAAGAAGTAATTAAAAAAGAATATAATTTACTTGGTAAAACAAGACTGAGTCATATTTGGCATATGACTTTAGAAAAAAATGATAAAGCATTAATAATAACTGATGGTGCATTGAATGTGATGCCGAACGTTAAAACAAAAATGCATATTTTAAGAAATGTTATTGATTTCTCTCATAGAATCGGACTGGCACGACCAAAAGTCGCTATTTTATCTGCAACAGAAGAAGTGCTTGATAGTGTTCAAAGTTCTATGGATGCAAAAGAAATTACTGAATTGTGTAAAAAAGAAAATTTAAATGCAGATGTTTTTGGACCTCTTGCTTTTGATAACAGTATTTCAAAAAAATCTGCAGCTATTAAAGGAGTAAAAAATGCTGTTGCAGGTCAAGCAGATATAATATTAGTCCCAAGTGTTGAGACGGGTAATGGGTTGGTGAAAATGATGGTTTATTTTATGGGTGCCTGTGCTGCAGGAGTTGTAATAGGTGGAAAAGTTCCTGTTGTAATTACAAGTAGATCTGACGATGCACCAGCAAGGCTTGCTTCGATTGCAGCTGCGGTAGTTGCATTAGATTAATTAATGATTTAAAAACTTTTAAAAATTTTATGGCAATTAAATATTTGAAAAAATCACCAAAGACATCATCAACAGATGATCTAAAAACAAGAGAAATAGTTCAAAATCTTCTTAATGATCTAGAAAAATCAAAGGAAGATGGTTGCAAAGAACTTACAAAAAAATTCGATAAATATGATGGTGAAATTATAGTATCTAAAGAAAAGATTGAGGAAATTAAAAAAAACTTAGACCAAAAAACTAAAGATGATATTAAATTTTCTTACGACAGAGTAAGAAAATTCGCAGAAGCTCAATTAAAAAATTATGGACAAGATTTTGAGATAGAGCTTTCTAAGGGATTGTTTGCAGGACAAAAATTAATTCCGGTAAATACTGCTGGATGCTATGTTCCTGGTGGAAGGTACGCACATATAGCTTCTGCAGTGATGAGTGTAACAACGGCTAAAGTTGCCGGAGTTAAAAATATTATTGCATGTAGTCCACCTAAAGAAGTTGTTGGTGCACATCCTGCTATTGTTTATACAGCTGACCTTTGTGGAGCTGATGTAATATTAAATTTAGGTGGCGTTCCAGCTATTGCTGCAATGACTTATGGAATGTTTGGAAATGCACCAGCAGATATTTTAGTAGGTCCTGGAAATCAATTTGTAGCTGAGGCTAAAAGAATTTTATTTGGAAAAGTTGGAATAGATTTATTTGCTGGTCCAACTGAAATTGGAATTATCGCAGATGAAACAGCAGATTCAGAAATAGTAGCTGTTGATTTAGTAGGCCAAGCAGAGCATGGGTATAATTCTCCGTGTTGGTTATATACTACAAGCCAAAAACTTGCAGACGAAGTCATGAAAAGAGTTCCTGAATTGATAGAGAAATTACCAGAAGTTCCAAGATTAAGCGCTGAAGCAGCTTGGAGAGATTATGGTGAAGTTATTTTGTGTGACACTGATGAAGAAATACTTAAAGTGAGTGACGACTATGCTCCTGAGCATTTAGAAATTCAAACAAAAAATCTTGAGTGGTTTCACAAAAGATTAAAAAACTATGGTTCATTATTTATCGGAGAGGAAACAACGGTTGCTTATGGTGACAAGTGTTCTGGAACTAATCACATATTACCGACAAAAGGTGCGGGTAAATATACAGGCGGTTTATTCGTTGGTAAATTTATTAAAACATTGAGTTTCCAAAGAATGACAAAAGAATCTACTAAAGAAGTTGGATCTACAGCTGCAAGAATTTCAAGATATGAAGGCATGGAAGCACATGCAAGAACAGGTGATGTAAGACTACGTAAATATGGCTACTATAATAAGTAAAAATTTACTCCCTTTTCAAATTTTCAGATTTTAATTCCTCTTCAAAAATTAAAGATTTTGTCAATTATGATTATAAAGAATATAGAAAAAAAGAGAGTTAATTTATTTTTAACTTTTTATTGTAAATAATTGATTTCAGTAAGTTAATCATCAAAGGTATTCTTTTTCTATTAGTTTTTTTCAATATAAATGGTGCAATTTCTCTTGCGAGCTGTTCTCCTTCAACAGTATCATTTGGCATAAATTTTTTTTTTGCAACTTCAAATTTATATCCTTTACCTAAATAATAACCCATTTTACTGTTTCTTCCTCCAGCAGCACTAACATATAAATCTCCTAACCCAGCAAGACCTAAGGTTGTTTCATCCTTTCCTTTAAAAAATTTAATTAAGTATTTCATTTCTTTTAATGATTTCTGGAACAGATTTGAGGATGTGTTTAGATGAATACCTGCTCCAATAATCATGGCATATAAATTTTTTATAGCTGAGCATATCTCTACACCAATTATATCTTTTGAAAATTCAACTATATAATATTTTGTCGAGATTTTTTTTCCTATCATTTTAGCTATTTTTATATTTTTATTTGCTACAATTACGCTTGTTTTATTTTTTTTTGCTAATTCTTTTGCTAAGCAAGGTCCTTTTAAAACTGACACGTTTGATGCATTGTAATTATTTTTAAATAAATTTGAAATTGTTAGTATTCTATTTTTTTTTTTATCATATTTTAATCCTTTGGTTAAAACTAATAACGGAGTTTTAATTCTCAAATCTTTTAATTCTTTTCCAATAAAATCTATCCCAGCAAGACTTAAGGCAATAACAATTAAATCAAATTTTTCCTTGAATATATTTTTTGTATAATTTTTGAATTTTAACTTTTTAGGAAGATTGAGCTTTAAAGAGGAGTGAAACTTTTTTTTTGAAGTTAAATTTTTAATAAAAATTTTATTATAAGGCTCTGTAATAGTAACTAGATTATTATTCTCCAAACAAGGAATTGAAAAAGCTGAGCCCATAGCTCCACCACCAATAATTAATATTTTCCTCATAAAAATTTTTTAAATATAAATTTTATATTTTTATTAATTTCAACCCCTACTTGAATAAAGCTTAACATAAATTTCACAAATATAAAATTACTGATTATAAAATAATCAATAATGGTTATTAATATAGGTTTATTAAGAAATTTAATATAAAAAAATTAATCGTTACATATTAATTGTCTAAAATTTAAAATGCAAAGTCGTAAATATAAATACTCTAAATTCTTATTAAATAAAAATTATAGATTTAGTAGAGATTATGTTTTGAAATATTTGCCATCAAATTTATTAATTGAATCGTATAAAAATATATCAAAATGGAAAGGATATTATCCAACTCCTTTATTGAATTTAGATAAATTGAACAAGCTCCTTAAGCTTAATAATATATTTTATAAGGATGAGTCTAAAAGATTTCACTTGAAATCTTTTAAGGCTTTAGGTGGAGCCTATGCAGTAGAAAAAATTTCAAAAAAAGGCGATGAAATTACCGTATCTTCGGCAACTGCTGGGAATCATGGAAAATCTGTAGCTTGGGGTGCAAGAAGATTAAAACTGAAATGTAAAATTTTTGTTAGTCAACATGTTAGTAAAACTAGAGTAAATGAAATCAAAAAATTTGGCGCTGAGGTAATTAGAGTTAAAGGAAATTATGAAGACTCTTTAAAAAAGTGTCAAATTTTATCAAAAAAAAATAATTGGAAAATTATACAGGATGTTTCCACAAAAAATTACAAATATGTTCCTCAACTTACAATGGCTGGATACTCTATTTTAATAAAGGAAATTTCCAAGCAAACTAATAAATATATTACTCATATATTTCTTCAAGCTGGTGTTGGTGGGTTGGCTGCTGGTTTAGTAGCTGGAGTAGCAAAATATTTTAAGAGAATTCCAAAAATCATAATTGTAGAGCCGGATAGAGCTGATTGTGTATTTCAAAGTATTAAGAATAAGAAATTAAAAAAAATAAAGATTAAAAGAGAGAGCATTATGGGTGGAATGTCATGTAATGAAATGTCTCTTGTACCGTGGCAAATATTAAAAAAGACTACTAATTGTTGTGTTTCAGTTTCTGATAAAAATGTAGCAAAAACCATAGCAAACTTAAAAGACAAAAAATTCAGCAAAACTTCGATTATAGGTGGTGAATGTGCAACTCCTGGGATTATTGCTTTGATTGGAATATGCAACAATATAAAAGTACGAAAATTGATCAATCTGAACCATAATTCAAATGTACTGTTAATTGGATGCGAAGGAAATGCAGATGTTAAACTTTACAAACAACTGCTATCTAAGGGCAGAAGATAAAAATTTATATGACAAAAAATGCGATTGCTTGGATTAGAGAAGATTTCAGGATTGAAAATAACCCTGCTCTTGCTTATGCAACTCAAAATCATGAAAATGTTATTGCTTTATATATTTACAACAAATCTGATTTCGACGATAAAAGAGAAGCTCAAAAATGGTGGCTTTCAAAATCCTTAGAGGTATTTAAATCAGAATTATCAAATTACAATATCAATCTTCAGATATTGGAAGGAGATGAACTAGATATATTTTCAAAGATTAAAAAAAAAGACAATGTCTCAATATATTGGAACAAAATTTATGAACCTGATGTAATTATTAAAGGTAAAAAAATTAGAGATATATTTATTAAAAATGAAGTTAATTTTAAGTATTTTAAAGGAAATATTTTAAATGAATTTCAAGATGTAACTAAAAATGACGGGACACCTTTTAAAGTGTTTACTCCTTTTTGGAAAAATGCTGAGCAAAAATATTTGGGCTTACCTCCAAGTAAAAATTATATTGTTAAAAAAAAGACAAAAGCACTATCTTTTTTTAAAAAATGTATAGAGCCAAAACGTGTACTTCCAAAAAACAATTGGTACAAAAAATTTGAAAATTATTGGAAAGTATCAGAAAACGAGACTAAAAAAATTTTAAATAATTTAATAAATAATAAGATAAAAGATTATGGTTCGGCAAGGGATTATCCGTCTGTTGAAGGCACATCAAAATTATCTCCATACATTAAACATGGACAAATTCACGTAAAAACTATTTGGACAAAGTGTAGTGAGATAAAGTCTAAAGGGATTGGTTATAGGAAATATATCAACGAATTAGGTTGGCGCGAATTTTCACATAGTTTAATTAATTATTTTCCAGAGTTCTTAAAAGGAAATTATAGGAAAGAATTTGACAAATTCCCTTGGGTAAAAAATGAGAAATTTTTAAAAGCATGGAAAAGAGGATTAACTGGTTACCCCATAGTTGATGCTGGAATGAGAGAACTTTATGAAACTGGATGGATGCATAATAGAATAAGAATGGTAGTAGGATCGTTCTTAGTAAAACATTTGAGAATTAATTGGATCGAAGGTGAGAAACATTTTAGAAATTGTTTACTTGATTTTAATAAAGCAAATAATGTAGCACAATGGCAATGGGTTGCAGGATGTGGGGCAGATGCAGCTCCATACTTTAGAATCTTTAATCCCATACTTCAGGGAGAAAAATTTGATAAAGATGGTTTGTATGTAAGGAAATGGGTTCCAGAGCTTAAAAAAGTTCCTAATAAATTTATTCATAAACCTTGGGAAATGGAATTAAAATTTCAAGAAGCTATTAAAACAGTTATTGGAAAAAATTATCCTGAACCTATTGTTATTCACGAAAAGGCTAGAGAGGCAGCATTAAAAGCTTTTCAATCATTAAAAAAAAATTAATTACCTAAATAATGGTGTATTATTTCTCTTTTTTTTGGCTCCAATCTATGTTCGAAAAGATAAATTCCTTGCCAAGTTCCTAGTAAGAGTTTTCCATTTTTTACACTTAAAGTAATTTGATTATTTGTTAAAGAAGACTTTATGTGTGCAGGCATATCATCTTTTCCCTCAACAGTATGGATATAAAGAGAATTATCCATTGGTACTAATTTATTAAAATAATTAATTAGATCTGTCTGAACATCTGGATCTGCATTTTCTTGAATAATTAAGGAGGCACTTGTGTGCTGAATATTTAGGTTAAGAATACCATTTTTGAAGTCATTTTTTTTTATCCAGTCAATTGTTTTGCTCGTGAAGTCATAAAGTTTTTGACCATTCGTTTTGATTAAAAGATTAAAGAACTCTTGCTTCATATATTAAACATATCTCATAGAGGTTAGTTCATATAAACGACTTACTGTTCTTTTGAATGGTTCAACCATAATTTTTGAAGATTTTAATGAACCTAAATCAATTTGAGATGTAATCATCAAGGGAATTTTATTCTCATAAATTATATCAATTAATGTAATAAATCTTTGCTGTTGATCTGAGTTATTTTCATCAAAATGTGGTAAATTTTCTATAAAAATAAAAACACAGTTTTTTGCAATCATAATATAATCTTCAGATCCTAAATTTCGACCACATAACTCCTCAAATTTAAATTTTACAACCCCTTCATAAAAGTTTTCTAAAGTTATTTCACGACCTTTAATATTTATAGATTTACTTGATTTTTTTTTGTTCTTTGTAAACTTATGAAAATACTTATTAAATATAAAATTATTTGATTTATTGATTGGAAATAAATATCTGTCTAAATTTGAATATTCACTTGATCTATAATCTTCTTTAATTGATAATTTATTTTGATAGCAATTATTTTTTAAAATCTTTATAAATGGTATAAATTGTTCTCTTTGAAGACCGTCTTTGTAAAGATCATTTATAATAATATTTGAGGAAAATATAACTCTTATATTTTTCTCAAAGATTCTTTGAAATAATTTTCCTAGTATCATTGCATCAACTATGTTGGTCACTTGGAATTCATCGAAGTAGATAATATCAGCTTGTTTATTTAAATTTTTAACAAATCTATTTATTCCATTCTCTTTTTCTTTATTTAAAAAAATTGAGTCGTGAAATCTTATCATAAACTCATTAAAATGGAGTCTCAATTTCTTCTGTTTTATTTTTTCAAAAAAAAAATTTAAAATCATAGTTTTACCTACACCTACATCTCCAGTTAAATAAAAACCAAGCTTATTATTTTTTCTTTTAAAAAGTTTATCTAATAAATTTTGGTTGAAATTTTTTTGATAGTAATCTTTAAGTTTATTTATGATTTCTATTTGATTTTGATTAATCTCGAATTGTTGATTTTCACAATAATCCAAAAAAAGATTTTTCAAATTCATTTTTTTGATTTAAAATCTATTCCATATTCTGATCTTGGTCCTTTTCTTAATCCAAAGGGTCCAGAAATGAATATTGTAAGAGGTTTTGTGCCAGGTTTTAAGTCTACTCTATGCAAATTATTTGCTGATCTAAAACCTATATATCCTGGAGGCCTCCAATATTTGCCTGAACTGATTGTCTCCCAATACCCGTCTCTTAAAATAATGGTTATGTAAGGAAAAGTATGATTGTGAACTCCTTCGCCATGATCATCCGCTAACATTTCATGAATTAATATATTAAAAGGGAACCACTTTGGTCGATTTCTTAAAAGAACATAATATCTATTCATCCAGGGTTTAGCTTCCTGATATTTAGGATGAGAAGGTCCTCTATCTAACACAACTTTTTTTCTGCCAATTTTTTCAAGAAACTTAAGAAACATTAATTTAATCTTATAATGGAATTATTTTTTATTAAATACATTTTTTCATTTTTAACAAATGGTCTAGAAATAATATTATTACCAATTTTTAAAATATTTTTTACTTTTCCATTTTTAATATTAACAGTAATTAATTTTCCATTAGATGACGAAACAAAAAGATTTTGATGATTGAAAATGAAGCCAGTCGGTTGAATATTCTCACTTTTATCTTTTTTAAATTGATCAAAAATATTGGTAATTCTCAAAATATTTCCTGAGTTTTTTTCAATTATAAAAAAATATCCATCAAGTGAAATAGTGAATATAAATTTTCCTATTACTGCTGGTTTTATATTTGAATTAATATTCTGTATCCAATTTGTGATACCCGTATCTAAATCAATAGAATAAAATTGATTTTTATTGTTAGAAAAATATATTGAACCATCATCCTCTATTAAATTTGAGGTTTTAAGTGTCATGATATCTTCGTAAATCTTAGAATTTTGTGTAAATTTTTGCCATACGAGAGATCCATTATTAACATTTAGTGCAGTAATATCTCCTAAAGAATTTGAAAAGATTACGAGTTGATTTTTAACTAAAATAGACAATTTTTTTGATGAGTTTATGAAAGATTTTTCTGTTTGGTGTTTCCATAAAAACTTTCCATCATTAGCAGAAAAACAATTCAAATTATTATTTGTATCTACTACATATATTTTATCATTATAAAATTTAATTTTTGAATTAAAAGGCAGCTCATTTTTTTTTGACCAAATGATTTTTCTCTCATCAATATCTATTTTATAAAATTTAGAAAGATCATCTGAAATATATAATTGTCCTTTATTTTCAATCATCGATATTAAAGGTCCTATTTTCTTTTCATTTTTAGAATAATCATTAATTTTCCAATTAAGTTTACCGTTATTACCAAAACTTAAGATTGATCCACTATTATCGAAAAAAATTAAATCATCATTATAAAATATTATACTCGGCTCTAGTGATTTAAAATTTCTAATCTTTGAAAAATTATGTTTTTGCATTTTTTCAAGCTTGCCATTGAATAATACATAACCATCGTTATTATCTGTTTTCGATTTATTGTTAAGTTTAAGATCTTTTTTACTTAATAAAAATTCAAAATTTGAATTAAATTCTTTTGAAGCAATATTGTCTTTTTTAAAAAGAGGTTTAAATTCTAATCTTTCATTTTTTAAATCTTTTTCTTTCGTCCAAAATCCACCTACATCACCCATTGAGCAAGATAATAAAAAAATAAAAATTAATAATTTTAAGAAATTAATCACTTAAATCTCTGCTGAGTCTTTTTTGTGCTTCTTTTAATATGTTTTGATTAGCATTTTTTGTATTTATTATATTATTAAAAAATTCTTTTGATTTTTGTTTTTCATTTTTTTCGTAGAAATATTCAGCTAAAATATATAATGCGTGAGATTTCCAAATACTCTCGGAATTTATTAAAGGATTAAGCATGTCTAATAGACTATTTTCATCAATTTCATCTGCATTAAACAATGCTTTTTTATAGATGATTAAATTTTTTATTTCTTTATCTAATGATATTTCTTTAATCAAAATATCAAATAATTCGTTAATTTTTGATCTATTAGATACAAGGTTGTTATCTATTATAAAATAAAGTGAAAGTGGTGAGTAAGTAGGATCTTTCTCATTAATAATCTTTATTAATTTACTGACAGTATCTTCTTTATTTTGATCTGAATAGTACATCGTTGTTGAATTATAAAAATCTGAAATCTCAATTTTCTTTTTTTTGCTATATTCTCCGTAACCAAAGTAGATTACCAAAGACAAAATTATTAAAGAAATTAAGGAAATTAAAATAATCTTGTTTTTAAGAAAAAAATTTTTTACTTTTTCTTTTCTAGTATTACTATCTATTATAGCTATATCTTCATCCATGATTAGATCATATTACGCAGAACGTACTGAAGTATTCCTCCATTTTTATAGTACTCTAATTCATTCTTAGTATCTATTCGACACAATGTTTCCACTTTTTTCAGTTCACCAGATGAATATTTTATTTCTATTTTAACAGTATCTGAGGGATTTATTCCTTTTTCAATATCAACTACTGTAATTAATTCAGACCCTTTTAAATTCAAATTCTTTCGATTCATTTTATCTTTGAATTGAAGTGGTAATATCCCCATACCAATGAGGTTGGATCTATGAATTCTCTCAAAACTTTCAGCTATAACTACTTTAACTCCTAAAAGTTTTGTACCTTTAGCAGCCCAGTCCCTAGAAGATCCGGTGCCATACTCTTTTCCACCAATTACAACCAAATCAGTTCCTCTTTTCTTATATTCAACTACAGCATCATAAATAGGCAATACTTTTTCTTCTGGATATAATTTTGTAAATCCTCCCTCAGTTCCAGGGGCCATCTCATTTCTAAT
>MDSY01061286.1_pt1 | contig 10465 bp, 7 predicted proteins | sample 811131 | NCBI WGS metagenome assembly MDSY01 (sample SAMN05326643, study PRJNA326480) | marine metagenome | isolation source: seawater | place: Atlantic Ocean: South West | collected 2010
CTGGACAGTTCCCCAACGTGCATGGCGAACCCATCCATGTTGGTGATCCAAAACAAATTGGGATTTTTGATTTAGATATTCCTGATTTTGGAGATCGAGTTACCGTCAAATCTGACGAATTACCTGTTTTTTGGGCATGCGGGGTAACACCACAAGTTGCAATACAAAATGCTGCTCCCCCAATTTGCATTACTCATTCACCTGGTTGCATGTTAGTAACAGATAAACTTAACCATGAACTTAAAGGATAATAAAAGGAATTATTTTGCGACTTAATTGTGATCTTGGAGAGCAGGAAAAACTTGTTCCTAGTAGCCCCGAAAAGTCAGTAATGCCTTACATAGATCAAGCAAATATTTGCTGCGGGGCCCATGCTGGAAATAATGATGTAATGCGAGAAACTGTAATTCTCGCAATCGCAAATAAGGTAGAAATTGGCGCACATCCAAGCTATCCAGATCGAAAGAATTTTGGTCGACTATCGTTAAAAATACCACAGCACGAGCTAAAAGAAGTCATCATCCAGCAAATCATGGCTTTACAGACGATTTGTGAGGATTTAAATACTACCATAACTTATGTTAAACCGCATGGCGCTCTGTATAACGATATGATGCGAGACGTTGAGATTCGAAACACAATCATGTCAGTCATAAGTTCTATAAAGATTCCGTTAAAACTCATGGTTATGGCTAATAATCAGCAAGAGATGCTCAAAAAAGAGGCATCAGCATTCAATATAGACCTTTTATTTGAGGCTTTTGCAGACAGATGTTACACAGATGAAGGATTGCTCGTTAGTCGAGATAAATCACATGCTGTCCACGATAGACAAAAAACCTTAGAACAAGTGATTCAAATTACAACAAATAAATTTGTAAAGACTGAGAATGGTTGTGATCTTTTACTAGATATCGACACTATTTGTGTCCATGGTGACAATCTTTCGGGAATTGCAATTATAAAAGATATACAAGCACTAATTAATAAAGCGTAGTTTATGCACTCTATCCAAAATGCTGGCGAAAACTCCATTATCGTATATTTTGGAAATGAACCCTCCAATTCTGTTAGTTCACATATCGCAGAGTTTTGTAGCCACATCAAAATGAAACATGAGACATACATAGAAGACCTTATATCCTCTTATGCGTCAGTTTTAGTGATTTTTGACTCTAGCCAAACCAATCATCTGACAGTTACAAAAATGGTGAAAACCGCGATTATCAGCACAGAATCATCTAAAAATAAAGATTCTGATAAAAGAGGTAAACTTATCCAATTACCCGTTTTTTATGGCGGTATTAATGGACCTGACCTGGAAAGAGTAGCTAGTAAAGCAAGGCTAACAGTGGATGAAGTAGCAGAGATTCATCAATCATTCTCTTACTCAGTTTATGCGATCGGTTTTGCTCCAGGATTTGCTTACCTTGGAGAAGTAGATTCGAAGATTGCAACACCGAGAATATCAACACCAAGGAAGTTGGTGCCGAAAGGCTCCGTAGCTATCGCAGATAGACAAACTGCAGTATATCCATCAGCATCCCCTGGCGGTTGGAATATTATTGGAATTTGCCCAGTTCCAATGTTTGACGCATTTCAAAAACCTCATGTCCCTCTGCGTGTTGGCGACACTGTTAAATTCAAATCAATAGATGAGCACGAATTTAATGAGCTTAAGATGGAATTTAAAAATAAATGATAGACGGTTTCAAAGTAGTGAATGGTGGCATTCAGTCCTTAATCCAAGATCGCGGGCGCTTTGGTTTCAATCACCTTGGCATCACTACCAGTGGACCAATGGATCAAGAATCCTTTTATTGGGCAAACAAACTATGTGGAAACGATCTTAATGCTCCAGCCATTGAGGTAACAATAGGCGGCCTTGAATTAGAAGCAAAACTCTCAACATATATTGCGATTACTGGAGCCAAAGTTCCCGTTACTTTAAATGATCAAAACATAAAAATGTGGGAAACAATACCAATATTAAAAGGAGAAATTTTAAAATTTGATTATATGTTAAAAGGAATGCGCGCTTACCTCGCCACCGCGGGAGGGTTTATGATCAAAAATGTGTTTGGCAGTTGTGCAACGACTGTCAGAGAATCAATTGGAGGTCTCTCTCAAAACGGAAGTCCCTTAAAATCTTCAGATCTAATTCCATGCGAATCTTATAAATTGCTGCCGCCTCTTATGTGTGAAACTAAACCTTCCCACATTGAAAATGAAATAATGAGGAGTATCTCAACAATGCGAGTAGTTTTAGGATATCAATCTGAAGATTTCTCAAATGATCAGAAGGACATTTTTTTCAACTCTGAGTATGAGATATCAGAGCGTAATGACCGAATGGGCATTCGAATTTTAGGTCGAAAAATACAATCATCAGTAACTCATATGCTATCAGAGGGAATTTGTCTTGGAGCCATTCAAATTCCTCAAGATGGTCAACCCATAATTTTAATGAATGATAGGCAAACTATTGGAGGTTATCCTAAAATTGGGTCTATCGTTTCTGATGATTTAGATAAATTATCTCAACTAAATCAAGGAGATAAACTAAATTTTCAAGTAATTTCGAAAGAGGAGGCACATAATCTACTCTCACTTCGATATTTTCGAATCAATAAAAATACTCCAAGAATTGACAGCAGAGCTCTTGCGTTGCAGGTGCAAAAATTATTGGTGAAAAATAATTGCAGGGGTATGTCATCGATAAGTAAATTTCTGCCTAAAGATGCTTATTTTAGAGCAGCAAAATTATTAAATGAAAATCATCGATTAGTGTTCATTGGAACAGGTTTTCCTGTGAATGGAAGTTTTGAGACAGACGGACCACTTGGTGCGATGGCAATCTATGAGAGTATTAAAATTATGGGAGGCGAGCCATATATTGTCTGTGACAATCCTCTTTGTGATGCTATAAAGCACAAATTCAATACAATTGAAATAAAACCTGGTGATGACTCATCTTTGGACATAATCAATAAATATAATCCATCATTAATTATTTCGATAGAGCGACCTGGGAAGAATAAAGATGGACGATATTACAACATGCGGGGAGTTGATATTTCAGACAAGTGTGCAAACTTCGACTCATTCTTTGAAAATGCTGGCTGCCCAAAAATTTCCATAGGAGATGGGGGAAACGAGATAGGAATGGGTAATGTTGAATCACATCTATATGATCTAAATATAAAACCATCCTCGACAACTTGCGACGAACTCTTGGTCGCTGATGTATCAAATTGGGCAGCACATGGTCTTCTTGCAATTCTTTCAGTAATAAGTAACAAAAACCTACTTGAAGACTGGAATAATGAGAAAATGTTAAAATTACTCTGCTCTCTGGGTGCTGTAGATGGCGTAACTGGTAAATCCTCCGTCACAGAGGACGGTTTCAGTCCCAAAGAGAGCGAATTCGTTATAAAAAATCTAAAAAGATTATCCTGTCTTTGCTAATAGCAAAACATATCGCATTTGGTTGCATAAACGAAAAAATTTACTTTATTTTACTACGTTTATTAGTGATTTAAGCTTATATTCATTTGCAGGCTTAAGCTACTTATAGCATCATCAGAAATTAGTTTCTATTTAAGGAAAGAAATGAGCATAGCATTTTTAAACGATAATTTTTTGCCATTGGAACAAGCCAAAATATCGCCTCTAGATAGAGGATTTCTTTTTGGAGATGGAATATATGAAGTTGTGCCCTCGTATGCCGGCAAACTTCTTGGATTCAATGCGCATCTCGATCGAATGAAAGATGGCTTAAAAGGGATAAATATTCAATTAAATTGGTCTCGCGAAAAATGGAAGTCTGTGTGCGATGAATTGTGCATACAAAACGGAAATGGAAATCTTGGTCTATATCTTCAAGTCAGTAGAGGCGCTGATAATAAGAGGTACCATGCTTTTCCTGAGAACGTGGAGCCAACCGTATTTTGTTTTGCATTTGAAATTGGGGCTTCACCCTCTGCAGATAAAAGTTCAGCAAAAACATTCAGCGTTTCTACAGAGGAAGATCTTCGGTGGCAAAGATGTCATATAAAGTCCACAGCATTACTTGGCAATGTTCTTCATTTTCAGCACGGTTATGACAATGGTGATGATGAAACAATTTTATATAATGACAAACACGAACTCACTGAAGCCGCTGCATGTAATGTTTTTATAGTTAAAAATTGTGTGATTTCAACTCCACCTCTTGACAATCAGCTGCTGCCTGGCATTACCAGGAATTTATTGGTTGATATCCTTCAAAAACACAGTAATTTAGAGATCCAAGAGAGAATAGTCCATATGGATGAAGTCAATAATGCCGATGAAATTTGGATTACAAGCTCTACCAAAGAAATTGGACCTGTGATTAAAATTGATGGGCGTCCGGTGGGGAATGGAATGATCGGCGATATTTGGGTTGAAGCTCAAAAACTTTTCACCCAGCATAAGTACGACTATTAAATGGTGAGATTATGGGCAGGCCGACAAAAGTAATAGTAAATAGGCAAGCAATAAAAAATAATCTGGCATTAGCTAATTCACTTGCCCCAACTTCTAAGTTTGTGTCTGTAATCAAAGCAAATGCATATGGTCATGGCCTTATTGAAATTGCAGAAACACTAGCAGACTCTACCGACGCATTTGGTGTCGCCTGCATCGAAGAAGCTATTTCAATTCGAAAAGCAGGCGTTAAAAACCCTATTCTGCTCATGGAGGGATTATTCACCGAGGATGAACTTCAAATCGCGAGTGAAAAAAATTTCTGGTTAATGATTGAAAATAAGTTTCATTTTGATGCGCTTTTATCTGCGAAATTATCCAATCCGATAAAAATTTGGTTTGGCATTGACACTGGCATGCATAGACTCGGCTTTCAACAAAATAGCATTTATGAGGATATCAAGATCCTCGAATCGTCGAGTAATGTCAAAAAGCCAATCGTCATCGCCTCGCACTTTGCTAGTGCAGATAACTTACGATCAAACTTTACTCAAATTCAGATTGATAGATTTGATAAACACATGTCAAATATTAAGTTAAATAGAAGTGCCTACGAGGAATCATTATCAAATTCTGCAGGTTTAATAGGATGGGTCGATTCACATCGTGATTGGGAGAGACCAGGATATTTATTATTTGGTAATTCTCCATTTATGCATTCGCATGAGGTTGAAAATTTGTTAGAGCCTGCGATGGAATTCAAATCTAAAATCATATCAGTTCGAAGTGTAAGTGCCGGAGAGTCTGTTGGATATGGACAAAATTGGACAGCTAAAAGAGATACAAAAATAGCAACTGTTACGGTCGGATATGGTGATGGTTACCCTCGTAATGCAAAAAATGGTACTCCAACTTTAGTTAATAATAAAATTTGTCCATTAGTAGGGAAAGTCTCCATGGATATGATTACAATCGATGTGACAGATGTCCGGGAAGTTAATATAGGTGATGATGTTGTCTTGTGGGGCCATGATTTGCCTGTGAATAAAGTCGCAAAATATTGTGATTCAATCGGTTGGGAACTTTTGTCACGAATAACATCAAGAGTTCCGAGGTTTTATATAAACTGAAGTCTTGAAAACAGTAGGCTACTAATGCAAAACACTCAAGCCTTAAGAAAACAAATAAGAAACTCAGTATATTTGGAAGAAGAAAAAGCAGTAGGCGAGCTTGCTTCAGAAAAATATCTCTCAAACATACAAAAACAATCAGTTGAAAGAACTGCCTTAAACCTCATAGAGAATTGCAGAAAAGATAAGTCAAGACACAATATGCTGGATGCCTTTTTAATGGAGTTTGGCTTATCAAACCAAGAGGGTGTTGCTCTCATGTGTATTGCAGAATCTCTGCTTCGTGTTCCTGATAATAAGACTGCTAACCGTTTGATCGCCGAAAAAATAAAGTCTGGAAATTGGCTGAATCATATTGGTGGCTCGAAATCAATTTTCGTTAATGCCTCGACTTGGGGACTAATGTTAACCGGTTATATTGTTGAATTAGACAATGAAATTCAATCTTCGACAAAAAGTTGGCTGAAACAGTTCAGCGCAAAATTAGGTGAACCTATCATTCGAAGAGCGATTTTTAAAGCGATGAAAATAATGGCCAATCAGTATGTGTTGGGACAAACAATTGATGATGCAATATCGATTAAATCAAAAAAATCACTCTTTTCATTCGACATGCTTGGTGAGGGATCTCGAACTGAGAGCGACTCAATTAATTATTTCAAGGCCTACTCTAATGCGATAAAAAGCATTGGTCGAATTAGTGATCTGGAAAAATCAATTGAAGAAAATGATGGTATCTCAATAAAACTATCTGCTTTGCATAATCGTTATGAATTCAGGCACAAATCCACTGTCATGAAAAAGTTATATAAGAGGATAAAAACACTATGCTTAGACGCAAAAGCCTTTAATATTAGTTTATCCATAGATGCCGAAGAATCTGCAAGACTCGATTTAGCAATGGAAATATTCGAAAAATTGTCTAGGGAGCCAGAATTGAATGGTTGGGACGGCTTAGGTTTTGTTCTTCAGAGCTATCTAAAAAGAGCTCCTCTCGTTCTTAAATGGCTTGATGCGCTTGCTTCGGAAACTAATAAAAGATTTATGATTAGACTGGTAAAAGGAGCATATTGGGATACAGAAATAAAAAGAGCCCAAGAAAAAGGTTTAAGTGAATATCCGGTATATACAAGAAAAGTTAATACCGATGCTTGTTACCACTATTGCACTCACCTTTTGTCTCTTAATCAAGGAACTTTATATCCACAATTTGCTACTCATAATGCGTACACCATGGCACTAGTTGCAGAGATTTTTAAGAGTAAAAATTTTGAATTCCAAAGATTACATGGGATGGGTGTTGCGCTCTATGATGAAACAAAAAGACTTTACCTGCCTTCATTAAAAGCTAGAGTATACGCGCCAGTCGGGGATCATAATGATCTCTTACCCTATCTCGTAAGAAGGCTACTCGAAAACGGGGCAAATAGTTCCTTTGTGAACAGATTTCTCGATGATAAAGAGCCTGCCAACACGCTAGTTCAGGATCCCATCAAAAAAATAACTAAATTAAAAGAATATAGGAATTCTGAAATCAAACTTCCTAATGAAATATTTTTAAATTCTGAGGCTAAGCGGATTAATTCATGCGGGTTTGATACTCAAAACTTTAATGATATTCACTCTATAAAGTTAACCCACAAACAAATGAAAAATAGAAGTTTTGATGCAAATTCGATTGTGAATGGTGAAATTTACATTAACACTTCAGTAACTCAAAAGAGTCCCTTAGATAATCGGGAGATTGGAAGTTGGTCTCCTGCCTCAGCGAGAGATATAAAAAGTATAGTCAAGTTTTGTAATTCATCAGCTCAGAAGATTTCAAATCAGTTAATATCACAAAGAATACGATCTCTCAAAAAAATGGCTGATCTGTTAGAAAAAAATGCTTTCGAACTATCTTATATATTGTCTGTTGAAGCCGGGAGGACAATCGATGACGCACTCGATGAGGTCCGAGAGGCTTCTGACTTTTGCCGATATTATGCTTGTCAAGCGGAGACCTACAACCAGAAAGAATCTCCAGAAGAAGCGGTCGGAATATTCCTATGTATAAGTCCATGGAATTTCCCATTGGCTATTTTTACCGGTCAGATAGCCGCAGCACTTGCCATGGGTAATACTGTTATTGCAAAACCTGCTGCGCAAACGCCTCAGATCGCGTCCAGGGCCATAGAACTATTTCATTCATCTGGAATACCCAAGTGTGCTTTAAACTTGTTTTTAGGTGATGGAGTGATGACCTCTAAATTGATTGGAAGTAATTTAAATTTAAGTGGTATAGCCTTTACTGGATCAAATGACACTGCTTATAAAATTCAAGCCAACATTTTAAAGAAAAAAAATCCTATTGCCTTCATAGCAGAGACAGGAGGGCAAAACTGTATGGTAGTCGACTCAACCGCCCTACCAGAGCAAGTAGTCGATGATGTAATAGCCTCTGCATTTTCTAGTGCTGGTCAGAGATGCTCCTCATTAAGGGTATTATATTTACAGGAAGAAGTTGCAGTAAAAATTATAGATATGCTAGCAGGAGCCCTTGAAAGTCTCGAAATTGGAGATCCATTAGATATTAAAACAGATATTGGTCCATTGATAGATGATCATGCTGCTAAAAAAGTTAGATCTCATATTCGAAGGATGACAAGAAGCGCGAAATTAATCTCAAAAAAAGAAAACAGAGAAATATTCAATAAAGCCGCTTTTGTGAAACCTCATATATTCGAGTTGCACCATATAAGCGAGCTTACAAAAGAGATTTTTGGACCGGTATTACACGTAATACGATACAAGCAAGAAAATATAGAAGATGTTATCAATCAAATTAATAGTACGGGATATTTTCTGACACTTGGGGTGCATAGCAGAATAAAAGCATTTGGAGATTACATCTTCCATAATACTTATCATGGTAACTTCTACGTAAATAGAGATATTATCGGCGCTACGGTCGGCGTCAATCCTTTCGGCGGCAGTTTATTATCTGGAACAGGACCAAAAGCTGGAGGCCCAAATTATCTTAGGGCGTTCTCTAAAAAGAGATTAACAAATAAAAATTATTTGATTCAAGAAGGTCATTACCTCAAAAATCCAGTACTTAATATACAAAACGCAGATAATATAATCGATGAACTACGAGAGTCTCTTGCGTATTGGCGCAAGTTGTCGCCCTCGCGGAGATTAGAGACACCATTGAGCCTGCGGATGCCGCAAGCACAGAAAAATAATGTTGAATATATTAAGAGCAATATTGAGCTTCCCGTTAAATTAACCAGTCCAACAGGTGAATCAAATCATTTATTTTATGCCTCTAGAGGAATTATTCTTTTTATATTGAGTCCTGGCATGAACGAATCAGATGTTGTTAAAAATATCTTTTTAAGTCTTATTTGCGGGTGTGCAATTATATTGATGTCAGATAAACACTTATCTGACATGTGCTCCAAGATCACCAAAGATTTTGACGTATTTGCCAACGGAAAAAAACTTGTTATTCATCAGGAGTATTCTCAAATGAAATCCCTGATTCGAAACAGAAATCTACTAAATATTATGATGGATAATAGATTGAAAATTAGCAGATATGTTAGGGATGAGTTCGCTAAGAGAAAACATGGGATTCTAAATATTATAAATCCTCTAGACCACTCTCAAGAAGTAACTATTGATTGGTTATTAGGCCTTGTATTAGAGCGGACGAAAACTGAAAATTTAGTGGCCTCTGGAGGAAATACTCAACTATTTAACTTGACTGATGATTCAGAAGCTATTTCAGTTTAAAAGTCCGTTTATGAATGAAAATAAATGTTTAGTTTTTTTTGGAATTTGTATTCTTTAAAGAGTGAGTGCAAAATAAATTGAAGATGAAGCATACCATTTTTTCGACCCCATTGATTTCAGATGCGCTTCGCATTATTTCCGTACTGACCTTAAAAGTAATAAGGTGGCGAGTCGTGGGGTCTCTTCCAAGTAAAAAAAAATATGTGATTATTGTCGCGCCGCATACATCTAACTGGGATTTTTTTCTCTTTCTTTTTGTTGTGTCGGTTCTAAAATTACAACCGAGTGTACTGATAAAACATACCTTGTTTAAGGGACCTTTGGGTTGGTTTTTAAAATACTGTGGAGCCATACCAGTAAATCGAGCATCCGGTGGCTCATTGGTCGATAAGATTAAAAAAATTTATCAGAAAAAAGATCAATTCGCTCTGATAATCACGCCGGAAGGAACACGAAGTGCGAATCCAAATTGGAAACTTGGATTCCATCACATTGCAAGGAGTGCTGAAGTTCCAATTTTGATGGTATATGTCGATAGTGCTTCGAAAACAATTGGCATTGAGAATTTATTCTATCCAACTCAAAATATTGATGGAGATGTAAAACAAATCAAGGCGTTTTACAACGCAAAAAAAGGTTTGAAACCTGAGAACTATGCATCATAAAAAGTTTGAATAGGGAGAAATGAAATAGTTGAATTCTTTTCAAATTGGATAGGTAATAATCGTGAAATCGCTTGGATCGCTATTCCCTTTCTCGCTTTTATAGAAGCATGCCCGGGTGCAGGCTTATTTGTATCTGGAGCAATTCTTTTAGCTGTGAGCACAATTTTATACACGCAGGATATTTTATCCTTACCCGAAATTGCGACCCTAGCTTTTTTTGGTGCAATTCTTGCTGACCACTTTGGATATTATCTTGGTCTGATTTTTGGTCCACATGTTGAAAAATCAAAATTTGTCAGGTCGAGAGAGAAAAATATTAAGAAAAGTAAAGAAATCGTTCTCAAGTACGGAACATTCTCAATTATTATAGGTAGACTAATACCAGCAGTGAGAAGCTTGGTACCCCTAACAGTTGGCATAAGTGCCCTGGGAAAACTTAAA
>MDSY01142900.1_pt1 | contig 10462 bp, 11 predicted proteins | sample 811131 | NCBI WGS metagenome assembly MDSY01 (sample SAMN05326643, study PRJNA326480) | marine metagenome | isolation source: seawater | place: Atlantic Ocean: South West | collected 2010
CAATGAAAAAATTACTATTTTATATATATTTTATTTTCATAATTATTTATCCTCAAAATTCATTTGCAAAAATAGAAATAAAAGCATCAACTGTAATATTGCAGGATTTTTTATCTGGCAAAATTCTATATGAAAAAGATCCTGACCAGCAAATTTACCCCGCTTCTTTAACTAAAATTATGACTTCTATAATTGCATTTGAATTATTAAAAAAAGGTGAAATAGATTTAGATGATAAATACTTTGTATCTGAAAATGCTTGGAGATTATCAAAAAGTGGATATTCATCTATGTTCATTATGGTTGGCGATGAGGTTAGTGTAGAAGATCTTCTTAGAGGAATAATTGTAGCATCTGGTAATGATGCATGTGTTGCTCTTGCTGAAGGTATTGCTGGTTCTGAGGAACAATTTGCTATTATGATGACAGCTAAAGCTAAAGAAATTGGAATGGAAAATAGTAATTTTTCTAACTCTTCTGGAATAGATGATATAAACAATTATTCAACCGTTAGAGATGTTCTTATAATGTCAAATTATTTGATCAAAAATTATCCAGAGTATTATAAATATTATAAGGAAATTGATTTTACATGGGATCGTACCGGTGGTGATCCTATCAAACAGGGTAATAGAAATCCTTTGTTATATAAAAACATAGGTGCAGATGGAATTAAAACTGGACATTTAGCTATTTCAAAATATTCACTTGCAGCATCTATATTTAAAAATAATAGAAGATTAATTTCTGTAGGCAGTGGTTTTGATACAAAAAGATTAAGATCTAAAGAGTCAGAAAAACTTTTAATTTGGGGTCTCACTAATTTTGACACTGTAGAAATAGCAAAAAAAAATAATGATTTTCATGAATTAGATGTTTGGCTTGGTAAAAAAGATAAAGTAGGAGTTTATGTAAATTATGATATTTATAAAACTATACCAAGAGCTAGAAAAAAACATCTTAAAGTAGAAGTAACTTACGATGGACCAGTCCATGCACCCATAAATAAAGGTGATAAATTGGGCATGTTGAATGTCACTTACAAAGATGAATTACTTGGTGAATATGAATTATTTGCATCAGAAAATGTTAAAAAATTAAATATCTTTTCCAGATTAATAAAGTCTATTAACTATTTGATCTGGGGTGATGCGTAAAAATCCTATAATTATATTTGAAGGTATTGAAGGTTCTGGAAAAACTACTCATATAAATTTTGTTTCAAAATATTTAAAGAAAAATAAAAGAAAATTTATTAAAATTAGAGAGCCGGGTGGTTCAAATAATTCAGAAATTATCAGAAAACTAATTTTAAGTAACAAATCAAATTTTAATTTTAAAACTGATTTGTTTTTATATTTTGCGTCAAGAAGTGAAAATTATGAAAAAATTATCTTAGATAATTATAATAAAAAAATTATATTAATTGACAGATTCACAGATTCAACCATTGCTTATCAGCATTATGGAATGGGTTTGCCAAAAAAAATAATAATTTTATTGAATAATTTTATACTAAACAAAATAAAACCAAATTATACATTTATTAATGTGGTAAATAAACAAAATTTAATTAAAAGATTAAAAAAAAGAACATATAAAAATAGATATGATAAATTTAAATTCAATTTTTATAATAAAGTACAAAAAGGTTTTATTAAAATAGCAAAAAATAAAAAAAATTATATGATAATAGATTCAAACAGATCAGTTGTTGAAAATAAAAATAAAATTTTAAAGAAAATAAATCAGTTAGTTAATTAAAATATTATATTTATGGATAAAAATTTGAAAATTTTCGGTTTTGATAGATATTTTAATCACTTAATATCACTTTATAAAAAAAAAAGATTTCCAAACAAAATTATTTTATCCGGTAAAACAGGTATTGGCAAAACTACTTTTTCACATCATATAATTAATTCTATATTTTCTGAAAACGAGAAATTTAATTATGATAATGAAACTAAAACGATAAATGAATTAAATAAATCTTATCAACTTGTAAAAAAAAATGTACATCCAAATTTTTTTAAAATCTCATCAAATAATGATAAAAATAACATCGAAATTGATCAAATAAGACGGATGATTAATTTTATAAATAAATCTTCTTTTGATAGTAATTATAAAATTGTTCTAATTGAAAATATAGAATATCTAAACAAATTTTCATCAAACGCTCTATTAAAATCTATTGAGGAACCTAATAAAGATGTCATATTTATTTTACTATTAAATAGTGAATATAATGTTTTAGATACTGTTAAATCAAGGTGCATTGAATATAAGCTAAATTTAAATAATAAATATATTGAAGAAATAGTAAATTTTTACTTTAAAGAAAACATTTTTAATAATATTTCTGATAGTTTTAAAAATTATTATATTTCACCATCTATGTTAATCAATTTTATTCTATTTTGTAATGAAGAAGAACTTGATTATAAAAATATATCGATCGATGATTTTCTTAAATATTATTTTAACTATAAAATTTATAAAAATAAAAATAATATAAATAATGATATTAAATTTTATTTAGAATTGTTTTTTTACAATAAAATAATTAAATTAAAAAATAGTGAAATTATTAATTTGTATAATTATTTTAATAAAAGATTTAATTTAGTTAACACATTTAATCTGGATAAAGAAAGTTTTTTTATTGAATTTAAATCTAAAGTTTTTAATGAACAATAACTATTATATAACTACTCCAATTTATTATCCTTCTGCAAAACCTCATATGGGACATGCTTATTCTAGTATTATTGCAGATTTCTTTGCGAGATTTAAAAGAATACAAGAATTTAATGTTTTTTTTTTAACAGGTACTGATGAACATGGTCAAAAAATTCAGAGAGCTGCTAAAGAAAAGGGTATGGATCCACAAACCTTCTGTGACGAAATAAGTAAAACGTTTTTTGATCTATCTAAGACACTTAATTTATCAAATGATGATTTTATTAGAACTACTGAAAAAAGACATAAAAAATCAGTAGAAGATCTGTGGAATATACTAGAAAAGAAAAATGAAATTTATCTTTCTAAATATTCCGGATGGTATTCAATTTCAGATGAAGCATTTTATTCAGATGATGAAATAGAAGATAGGGATAATAAAAAAGTTTCGAAAACTTCAGGTTCTATCGTTGAATGGGTTGAAGAAGAATCTTATTTTTTTAAACTATCAAAATGGCAGGAACCACTGTTAAAATATTATAAAGATAATCCAGATTTTATTTTACCTGAAACTAGAAAAAATGAAGTAGTAAGTTTTGTAAAAAGTGGACTTAAGGATTTGTCAGTAAGTAGAAAATCTTTTTCGTGGGGTATTAAAGTACCCACAAATAAAGATCATGTAATTTATGTTTGGTTGGATGCTTTAACTAATTACTTAAGTGCTTTAAATTATCCTGATACCAATGATAAAATGTATAAATCTTTTTGGCCAGCTACAATTCATTTAATTGGAAAGGATATTTTAAGATTTCATGCAATTTATTGGCCCGCTTTTCTTTTAGCCGCAGGTATTGCTCCGCCTAAAAGAGTTTATGGTCATGGCTGGATACTTTCAGGTGAAGAAAAAATGTCCAAATCGAAGGGTAATATATTAGATCCAATAGAAATAATAAATAATTATGGATTAGATCCTTTAAGATATTATTTAATTAAAGAAGTTTCTTTTGGAAATGATGGAAATATTTCTAAAAATAAATTAGAAAGCTGTATAAATAGTGACTTAGCGAATAATTATGGAAATTTATGTCAAAGAGTTGTTTCTTTTATTGAAAAAAATCTAGATTTAAAAATACCAAAAAATTACAATTTTAATGAAATAGATAATAAAATTTTACAATCATATGAAAAAAATTATTCTAATTTAATAAAGTCTATCGATAATCAAAATATTAATTTTTATGTCAATTTTATACAAGATCAACTTTTTGCTGCAAATAAATATTTTAATGATCAAGAACCATGGAAGAAAAAAAATGAAAAAGAACGTTTGAATACAATTTTATATGTTTCTTTAGAGTTAATAAGAAAAATTTCGATTTTACTCTATCCAGTTATTCCAGGTAGTTCATTAAAAGTTTTAAAAATATTTAATATATCTGAAAAGAATATAAAAATTAAATCTATTAATGAACACGAAATATTAAAAACCAATGTTAAAATAGGAAAAATTTCTATGTTATTTAAAAAAGTAGAGAATAATGATTGATTCACATTGTCACTTGGATCAAGCTCCTTTAGAAGATAATTTAAAAGATATATTAATTAGATCTAAAAGTGTTGGGATTGAAAAACTTTTAACTATATCCACCACGCTAAATTCTTTTAAAAAAATTCTTAATTTAATTGAATATGACCCCATAATTTACGGTACTTTTGGTATTCACCCTCATGAAGCTGAAAATGAGTTACTTCAAAAAAATGAGATAATAAAAAAATTTTCTAATAAAAAAAAAATAATAGGTGTTGGAGAAACTGGTTTGGATTTTTACTACAATAATAGCGCTAAGGATAAACAAATAATTAGTTTTAGAAATCATATAGAGTCAGCATTAAGTTTAAATATTCCTTTAATTGTTCATTCAAGAAATGCTGAAAATGAAACTTTTAATTTAATAAATGAATACAAAGATCAAAATCTTAAAATATTGATGCATTGCTACACAGGTTCAAAAATTTTTGCACAAAAATTATTAAAATTTAATACATTCTTTTCAGCTAGTGGAATTATAACATTTAAAAATAGTAAAGATCTTCAAAATACTTTTAAAGAAATTCCACAAGATAGGCTATTAGTTGAAACAGATAGTCCTTTTTTAGCACCTGAACCAAAACGTGGAAAAAAAAATGAGCCATCTTATTTAAAATTTACTTTAAAAAAACTAGCTGAATTAAAGCAAACTAATGTTGAAAATTTAGATAGGATAACTACAAATAATTTTAATAAACTATTCTTTTAGATGTCTTTAAAATTCATTATTTTGGGATGTGGCTACTCAATGGGTGTTCCTCGTATTGATGGATATTTTGGCAAGTGTGATCCTAAAAATATAAAAAATTATAGAACAAGATGTTCAGGATTATTAAGATCAAAAAATTTAAATATACTTATAGACACTTCCCCTGATATCAAAACACAACTAATTAAAAATAATATTAAAAACATTGATAAAATCTTTTATACACACGCTCATGCTGATCAAACTCATGGTATTAATGATTTAAGAGTTTTCTATTTAAAAAAAGGAATTAGACTTCCTGTATTTGCTGATAAAAATACTAAAAAATATCTTCTAAAATCATTTAAATATTGTTTTAAAAAAACGACAGAGTATCCTCCTATTCTAAAAATTATTAATTTAAAAAAAAAACATTTTTTTAAAGATGATGATCAAAAAATTGTTTTAGAATCTATTGCTGTTAGACATGGTAAAATAGAAAGTATTGGATATATAATTAATCAAAAATGTGGATATTTAAGTGATGTTAGTAGAATTTATAAAAAAGATATAAAAAGATTTTCTAATTTAAAATATTTAATAGTTGATTGTTTGAGATACGATCCTCATTATTCTCATTTTAATCTTGCTGATGTTTTAAAGTTAGTAAATCTTGTCAAACCAAAAAAAACTATACTTACAAATTTAAATAATGAAATGGATTATAATACACTTACTAAAAATCTTCCAAATAATATTGTTCCTGCTTTTGATGGCATGAGTTTACAAATCTAAAATTTTTTCAATTGCATTAACTATTCTTTTTGAATTTGGTTTTGTAAAAGATAAAAAAGTATCCTCAATTTTACCTTCTTTATTAATTAAAATTTTATGAAAATTCCATTTTGGAATTGAATTTTTTCCATAATTTTTTTCAGCCCATTTATAAATATCGTGAGCATTTTTTCCTTTTACATCATAAATAGAGGTCATTGGGAAAGATATATTGAAATTTACTTCACAAAAATTTTTAACATCATTTTCATTTTCTTTTTCCTGTCCAAATGATCTTGATGGTACGCCCAGCACTATTAATCCTTGTTCTTTATAAGTTTCCCATAACTTTTGAAGATCCTCATATTGCTTTGTAAAACCACAATAGCTTGCTACATTAACTAATAAAATAGCATTATTTCTATAGTCATTTAAATTTATTAAATTTCCATTTATTGATTTAATTGAATAATCAAAAAAAACTTTATCGTAATTTGCTTTAGATGAATTTGTAAAAAGAATCATATTTAATAATATTAAAATTGTTATTTTAGATAATAATCTATTATTCATTTTTTTGTTTTACTTGAGGAAAGTAATAACAAAAAATATCCAATTAAAGTGGATAAAAGTGACCCAGTTAAAACACCTATTTTAACTCCATCAATATACTGAGTGCTATCAGCAAATGCTAAATTTCCAACAAACAAGCTCATAGTAAATCCAATACCAGTTAAAATTCCTACGGCATAAAAATTTATCCAATTTGAATTGCTCGGCATTTGAGCAAGACCTAATTTTACTGAAATATAAGAAAAAACAAATACTCCAACTTGTTTACCAACAAATAAACCTAATACTATTCCTAATGGCACAGGTTCTAAAAGCGACATAAATGTTAAGCCGTCAAGAGATACACCAGCATTAGCAAAAGCAAATAGTGGCATTATCCCAAAAGCTACATATGAACTAATTGAATGTTCTACTTTAACAAGCAAAGAAAAATCATGCTCTTTTTTTCTGTGAGGAATAGAGCATGCCATTAAAACTCCTGCTATAGTAGCATGAATTCCAGACTCGTGAGTAAAATACCATAAGAAAAGGCCGACAATTAAATATGGAAAAAAATTTTTAACACCAAATCTATTTAAAATAACTAAAATTAAAAATGCAAAAATTATTAATCCTAAGTATTGTACATTTAAATCACCGGTATAAAAAAAGGCAATTATTAAAATGGCTCCAAGATCATCAATAATAGCTAAAGCAGTTAAAAATACCTTTAAAGATAAAGGAACTCTAGAACCTAATAAAGACAAGATACCTATAGAAAACGCTATATCTGTAGCTGAAGGTATAGCCCAACCATTCAATGTTTCGGGTGTTTTTAAATTTATAAAAATATAAATTAGAGCTGGAATTAACATTCCTCCAATTGCACCGACTATAGGTAGAGCTGCTTTTTTAATAGAAGATAGCTCACCTTGAATAAATTCTCTTTTAATCTCCAAAGTTACGAAGAAGAAAAAAATTGCCATTAAAGCATCATTTATCCAGTGAAGAATACTTAGTTTTAAACCAAAATTATTAATACCAATAAATATGTATTGGTTTAACGTTTCAAAATAGAGATCTGAATAAGAAGAATTGCTTATTACTAAAGCTATAATTGCACTAATTAATAATATAAGTCCACTTGCAGCTTCCAGTTTAAAAAACCATCTAAATGGTGATGAAAGATATTTTAACATTTTTTAATTTATTAAATCTTTTAAAAATAGACTTATATCACGAAGAGATTCAAAGAGATTTTGTAACAATTCATTTATTTCAGGATAAAATAAAGAAATTTGATTTTTAAACGTATCAATTAAAATTACAAAAGCAATAATACTAATTGCTGAAACAATTAATAATTTGAAAAAATTTATATTTTTTTTATTATTTTTTTCATTATATAAATTTTGATTTAATTCTTCAAATTTTCTTGTTTTTACTTGTGTTTTTTTTTCTTTGAAATCAGGTTTAGAATCTATTATTTTTTCTTTAATTTTTATTTGTTTTTTTTCTTTTATTTTTGACTCAGTATTATTTGAAGTCGGTATAATTTGTTTTTTAAAAAACCATTTATTTTCACAATTACCGCATTGTACTAATCTACCTTCCTTGGGTATTAAATCATCTTTAACATCAAAAGCTTTCGCACATTTAGGGCAACTTATTTGCATATCTTCTTATATAGCAGATTCTTAAAAATTTCCTTTGATTTTGAGACTGTTTATGCTTTGAAAATCGTAATAACTACTGTATTAGTAAGCCAATCGGGGCGTAGCGCAGCCTGGTAGCGCATCTGGTTTGGGACCAGAGGGTCGCAGGTTCAAATCCTGCCGCCCCGACCATTCAATTATGAAAAAAGCAAGAATTTATAAACCATCAAAAAGTGCGATGCAATCTGGATTAAAAAAATTTGATAAGTGGATAATTGAATTTTTTACTGATCAACCTGGTATTGATCCTCTTATGGGATGGGAGACGTCAACAGATACTTATTCAGAATTAAAACTAGAGTTTTCTTCAAAAGAACAGGCAATAGAATATGCAAAAAAAAATAAAATAATTTATGAAGTATCTGAACCGAAAAAAAGAAAAATTGTAAAAAAATCTTATGCTGATAACTTTATAAAATAATATATATGTTTAAATTTTTTACTCAAAAAAAATGGTTTTTATGGAGTATTTTTGGATCCTTATTTATATTAATTTCCACATGGTATCAGGTTCAACTAGATGTTCGTATTAATGAATGGTTTGGAGAGTTTTACGATACTTTGCAAAAAGCTTTAACAACACCAAATTCTGTTAGTGAAGCAGAGTTTATTGGTTATTTGTTTACTTTTGCAAAAATTGCTGCCTTATGGATTTTAATTGCAGTATTTACTGGATTTTTTACAAGTCATTGGGTTTTTAGATGGCGTACAGCAATGGCTAACCATTATCATGATCAATGGTTAAAAGCTAGATTGACTGAAGGAGCTTCTCAAAGAGTCCAGGAAGATACTTTGAAATTTGCAAGAATAATGGAAGGTCTTGGAACTGGTTTATTAGACAGTATAATGACTCTAATTGCATTTACTCCAATACTTTGGGGACTGTCTAAGCAAATTGATGTATTGCCATGGATTGGCGAAGTTAACCATGCATTGGTTTGGGTAGCAATTATATCTGCTCTTGGTGGTACATTAATTCTTGCTGCTGTAGGAATTAAACTTCCAGGAATTGAATATGATATTCAAAAAGAAGAGGCCGGATATAGAAAAGAATTAGTTCACGGTGAAGATGATCCAATAAGAGCTGCACCACCAACAATTGGACAGCTCTATAATAGAGTTAGAGGAATACATTATAAATCATATTTTCATTATTTATATTTTAATACAGTCAAATGGAGTTATTTCCAAGGAATGGTTATTGTACCATATTTAGCTTTAGCACCTACTATAGTTACAGGCGCTATAACACTAGGATTTGTTCAGCAAATTACCAGAGCATTTGGTAGAGTAGAAGGTTCTTTACAATATTTAGTTAAGAGTTGGTCAACGATTGTTGAATTGATATCTGTTTGGAAAAGGTTAAGGGAATTTGAAGCAAAACTTTATTCTAAAGAAAACGACCTTTCTGTCAAAATTTAAATAATGAGTTTAGATAAAAAATTAATAGATAAATTAGTTAATATCACATCTAGTGCATCAATTGCATGTCATAAATATATTGGAAAGAATGATAAAATTGCAGCTGATAAAGCTGCCACTGATATAATGAGAGAAAATTTAAATAAATTAGACATAAATGGAAAAGTTGTAATAGGAGAGGGTGAATTAGATGATGCACCGATGCTTTTTATTGGTGAAAAACTAGGTACTGGCAATGGTCCAAGTGTTGATATTGCTGTTGACCCACTAGAAGGAACAAATTTTGTTGCTAAAAATTTGCCAGGCGCCCTATCTGTAATGGCTATTACTTTAAAAGGTAATTTATTTAACGCACCTGAAACTTACATGGACAAATTAGCAGTTGGTAAAGATGTTCCAAAGGATGCTACTGATTTAGATTTTTCCATCGAAAAGAATATTAAAAATATTGCTGACTCTAAAAATAAGGATATAAGTAAAATTACAGCATGTATACTTGATAGACCTAGGCATAAAGAAATAATTGATAAATTAAAAAAGTTAAAAGTAAATTTAAAATTAATATCTGACGGTGATGTATCCGGAGCAATATTAGTTGCAAATGATAAACATAATATCGATATATTTTTAGGTATTGGTGGTGGTCCAGAAGGAGTTTTAGCAGCATCAGCTTTAGATGCTTTTAATTGTAAATTTCAAGGAAGATTTTTATTTAAATCTGATCAAGATATATCTAGAGCAAAAAAAATGGGTATAAAAGATTTAAATAAAAAATATGATTTAAATGAAATTGTTAGAGGAGATTCTATTTTCTGTGCTACTGGCATTACATCTGGTGATCTTGTTAGTGGAGTTAAATTAGAGAATGGAAAATTTGTTACAGAAACAATAGTTACTCATAAAAATTCTACGAACAATATTGTAAAAAAAGAGGTACCAATAACTTGATTAATTGCATTATTTACAATAAAAGATCCAAATTCGGTCCCTTCGTCTATCGGTTAGGACACGTGGTTTTCATCCTCGAAAGAGGGGTTC
>MDSY01024031.1_pt1 | contig 10460 bp, 8 predicted proteins | sample 811131 | NCBI WGS metagenome assembly MDSY01 (sample SAMN05326643, study PRJNA326480) | marine metagenome | isolation source: seawater | place: Atlantic Ocean: South West | collected 2010
CCAATTATTTAATTGTGCAAATATAATATCTATTTATTAACAAACATAACTCTTCATTTTATAAATTTGTTCTTTTTATATTTCATTATTTATGAATCTAGTATTAGATCTAGGAAATACAAATGTTAAATGGGCGGTTCTACATGATGACAAAATCATAGATCATGAAATTATATTTAATTTTTCTTTGAAGACATTAGCTCAAATTAGGGTAAAATATCCTAACATAAATCATATATGTTGCGCTAAATCAGGTATATTTAATCATTCTATTGCAGAATTCTGCAAAGAATTTAAAATAAAGTACTTAGAAGTTAATCATTTGTGTCATTTGCCAATAGAGATAGATTATGATACGCCCAATACTTTAGGTCCTGATAGGATTGCTCTTTGTGTAGGGGCTCATATGACTATGCCGGGCAATAACCTCATTATAGATATGGGGACATGTATTACTTATGATTTATTGATAAATAATAAATATATGGGAGGACAAATTAGTCCAGGTGTTTACATGAGACTTAATTCTTTATATAAGAATACGGCTAATTTGCCAAAATTAAATTTTGAAATTATCTCTAAAGATATTGGAAAAACAACAAAAGACTCTATCTTGATAGGTGTTTACGAGGGCATTTTATTTGAGTTAGAAGGGATAATACAAAAACATAAATTACGTTATCCTGATATTACTGTTTTTTTAACAGGGGGAGATAGGAGTTTTTTTAAAAAAAATATAAAACATATAAATTTTATCAATCCATATTTGTTAATGGAGGGTTTAAATTATATTATTGCATTTAATGAATAAATACAAAATCATATTATATATTTTATTTGTTAGTTTTTCATTGGTTAATGGACAGATTAACACATATTCTCCATATTCATATTTTGCTATTGGACAGTTGCATCCAATTGGGAACAACTATAATATTTCTATGGGTGGGCTTGGAACAAGTGTCACTTCTAGTCAGCATCTAAATTATATTAATCCGGCTTCTTATTCCTTTTTAGATAGGACAGCTTTTGAATTTGGCATGAGATCTTCATTTATTAATATGACTCAACAAAACTTAGAACAAAATAATTTTGTTAGTGGATTAACAAGCATAGGACTAGGGTTCCCCATATCTAGTAAAGTTAGTTTGTCAGCATCATTATTGCCCTATAGTAGTGTTGGTTATAGCATGAATACAGAGGAAGTAGTTTTTAATCAACCTTCTGCTCCACAAGATAGTATAGCTGCTTCAACAACACTCTATAATGGTTCTGGTGGTATTAATAAATTTTTATTAGGTGTTTCATTTAACATTTTAGATAATTTGTCTGTAGGGGCTAATTTCAATTATTTATTTGGATCTATAAAAAGAGAAACTCGTCTTTCATCAAACCAATCACCTTGGTATTTTAGAGATATCAGTGAAAAGATATTAAGGGGCAGCAATTTTGATATAGGCTTATTATATTTTACGAAAATAGATGACTATAAAATCAATATTGGATTTACCATGCGACCCGCTAAAGACATTAATACTCAAAGAAGCATCTTGCAAGTTATGTCGGGAGAAGTATATAATTCCGATAATCCTATTAATCTAGATTTATTAGATGAAAATACTGAGAACAACAATACTCATCTACCGCTTGAGTCCTCGATTGGACTGAGTATACAGGCTAATGAAAAATGGCTACTAGGTTTTGATTATCGATATAATAATTGGGAAAACTATGACGAGTCTGATATAAATGTATGTTGCATGAAAAATAGTAACGAATTTATATTAGGAGGGTTTTATACACCTAACAAAGATGATATATATAATTATTTTAATAGAGTACAATATAGATTTGGTGTCTCATATTTATCAGGTTATTTAGATCCGTTAACTCACTTTTCAGGCACTTTAGGTTTAGGCCTGCCTATTAATAGAGTTTCATCAAAAGCAAATATTGCATTTAAATACGGTATTATAAAATCAGATTTCAATCAAATTGATTTTATGGAAAAATACTTTAGTATTTATTTATCTATGACATTAAATGAAAAATGGTTTCAAAAAATAAAAATTCAATAATGAAAAAAATTATCATCATATTATTTTTAACATATGGGATTACGTTTTCACAGGATAATTTTGATTTAGATCCATTTGCCAATTTTACAAATCTTATATCTAATTCTAATGTTGGCAAATATGGTCTTGATACGATTAAATGCGAAGAAAGTCTCACAATATATAATGAGTTTTATAAGCAAAAAAGTTATGATTCAGCAATAAATGCATGGTTGTACTTATTTGTCAATGCACCTAAGCGAACTAAAAATATATATATTCATGGATCAAATATGTATAAGTATTTTATTAAAAATGAAAATGACAGTATTAAACGAGAAGTTTTAATAGATAATCTGATGCAGATATATGATCAGAGAAACATATTTTACACAGGTCAAGAGGGTATGGTTTTAGGATTAAAAGGAGCAGCATTATATAGGTATAGAAAATCAAATTTAGTCAGTGTGCAAGAAGCATATGATATTTTACAACAAGCAGTTTCTATTGATAGAGAGGATACACAGGCAAGCACTTTAAATGCATATTTCCAAGCTGGTGCAAGGTTGACATCTAATAAAATTTTCACCAAAGAAAATTTGATTAATCTTTTTTCAGATGTTTCTAGTATTATAGATTATAAAGAAGCTCAAATGAATCAAATTAATTTTGATTTAAAAGCAAAAGCCGATTTAACTAAAAAAGAGAAACGAACACTAAAGAATAATGAGAAAGAGCAGAAAACCTTAAGTGATGTTCGTTCTAATATGGAGAAAGTTTTAGCTCCTCATGTAACTTGTGAAAAATTAGAATTGTTATATGGTCCTAAATTTGAATCAAATCAAGATGATTATAATTGGCTTGAAAGAGCTGCAAAGCTTTTAAAGAAAGGAGATTGTGCAGACACAGAAATTTATTTTAAAATTGCTGCTAAATTACATGAGTCTAATCCTACCGCTAAATCGGCATTTTATATGGGATATTTATCTTTAAAACAAGAAGATTATAATACTGCGATTGACTATTTTTCGCAAGCAGCAGAGGAAGAAATTGATAATATTAAGAAGGCAGATTATTTATTTTATTTATCTAAAACATATGCTGCAATGGGCTCTAGTAGTAGTGCTAAAAAATATGCTTTAGAAGTAAATAGATATCGATCAGGATGGGGCGCACCATTTATGTTAATAGGTGATTTGTATGCACAGACTTCACGAAAATGTGGTGAAAACACCGGAAACTCGACTCATGATGAGTTTACCAAAAGAGTTGGTTATTGGGCTGCAATTGAGAAATATCAATATGCTAAACGTATAGATCCATCATATTCTCAAGAGGCAGATAAAAAGATTCGCCAATATACTGAGCAAGCACCAGATAAAACATCTACTTTTCAGGTAATTGGATTAGATCAGGAAATATATAAAATTGAGTGCTGGTATGTAGAGACAGTGAAAAATCCATATTTTTCTAATTAAATGATGTTCAGCTATTTATATGTATCTTAAATTCGTTGTTCTTTTAGTATTTTTTACACTTACTAGTTGTGTGAATAAAATACAAGATATTAATTTATTATATTCAGATTCAAGCATATATGACTATGGTTTAGATCTAGAAATAGACTATTATTTAAAAGGTAAATTGGAATTCAAATTAATTGCGCCAGAAATGCAAAAAGTACTTGATCCTATTGAGAAAAATATATTCCCAAAGGGAATACAAGTTTTTATTTATAATCAAAAATTAGATACTATTGCTACCATTTCCTCTGGTTTTGCAGTTCAAAACAATAATAAAAAACTAGTAGAGGTGAAAAAAAATGTTGTTTTGAAAAATTCCCAAAATGAACAATTAAATACCGAAAAATTATTTTGGGATAAAGATAAAAAACAAATTTATACGGATGAGTTTGTTACTATTAATACAGAAAATGAAATAATTATGGGATATGGTTTTTTGACGGATCAAACATTCTCAACATACTCCCTATCGAACATAACAGGGACAATATATTTATAATATAGATTTATATATGACAATAGGATATATTATTATTACAACACTTATTCTTTCTGCATTTTTTTCTGGAATGGAAATAGCGTTTGTTTCATCTAATAAATTAAAAATATTTTTAGATAAAGACAAGGGTAATTTAACTAATAAGATAGTTTCAAAATTTACTGAAAATTCTACTAATTTTATTATTTCTATGTTAATTGGCAATAACGTTGCGTTAGTAGTTTATGGCATTTATATGGCAGATTTATTAGAGCCGATTATTGCAAGTTATATTATATCAATCCCATTTTTTGTACTAATTATACAAGTGGTCATATCTTCTTTATTAGTATTATTAGTTGCAGAATTCTTGCCTAAAGTATTCTTTTCTTTATTTCCTAATAGGCTATTGCAAATATTTGCATTCCCCGCTTTTATTATTATAAAAATTTTATATCCTTTTTCTGTGGCGATTCACGTGATATCAAATTTTGTTATAAAATTAATTTTTTCAAAATCTACCAAGGAAGAAAAACCGGTGTTTAATCGAATTGATTTAGATGCATATTTAGAAGAGCATACTAAAATTGCAAAAAAATCAATTAGTGGTATAGATCCAGAAATTGAAATATTAAAAAATGCATTGGATTTTTCTAATATTAAAGTGCGGGATTGTATGATACCACGGACTAATATAGTGGGCATTAACTTAAATGATAGTATTGATGATTTAAGAAAATTATTTATTCAAACAGGTCATTCTAAAATACTGGTTTATAAAGATAACTTAGATAATATAATTGCATATGTTCACTCATATGAATTATTTAAACAACCACAAGAAATAAAGGACATTCTATTGCCAATTTCTATTATACCTGAGAGTTTATTAGTAAAAGATGCATTGGACAAACTCATAAAAGATCGGCGTAGTGTTACACTTGTTGTAGATGAATATGGAGGCACATCTGGTTTAATTTGTGTTGAAGATATTATTGAAGAATTAGTTGGTGAAATTGAAGATGAACATGATGAAACAATTTTCTTAGGCAGAAGAATCAGTGATGATCAGTACCATTTGTTAGGTAAACACAAAATAGAAGATTTAAATAAAAAATATGGTTTTAATCTAATTAGTTCAGAAGAATATGATACTTTGAGTGGTTTTATTATTGCTCATATTGGTAGAATTCCTAAAAATCAAGAAATTATTCAATTGCATTCATACGAATTTAAAATTTTAAAAATCAGCGATAATTTTATAGAGGAAGTTATTCTTTGTGTCCTTTAGAATAATAATCGTATATTCGTATCCCAAAAATTTTAATATTATGACATTAAATGATATAAGAAATAGATCAGGATTACTTTTGTTGGTTATTGGAGCAGGTATGTTAGGTTTTATATTTATGGATCTAATGAATTCAGGTACTTCATTGTTTCAAAAGGGCCAGAATTTATTATTAAAATTAGATGGAACGGAAGTAACATTTACGAACTTTGAAAAAGAACTAGAACAGAGTATTAATATTAAATATGCTTCTTCATTTGGTTCGGTTAATATCACTCAAACACAAAGAGATACTGAGAGAGATTTATTGTGGGATGAAAAGGTTGAAGACATATTACTTTCAAAAAAATTCAATCAGTCTGGCATAATTGTAGGTCCAACAGAAACTTGGGATTTGATATCAGGCGAAATAACAGGTAACCAAGCTCAATTATTTAGTTTTTTCTTTAGAGATCAAACAGAGTCAGGAGAATGGAATCAATATGATCCAGAAATGATCCAAAGTTGGATAGAAATAGGCTCAGATAATCCGCAATGGCCAAGATATTTATTTTTTAAAAATCGGATTGTGAAAGAACGACAAGATTTAAAGTATTATAATGCTATAAAAAAAGGACTATATGCGACTAAGCATGATGGAGAGGCATATTACATTGAACAAACTCAATCTTCGGGAGGCAAATATATATATATCCCGAATAATAATTCAGCATTTCTAACTGAACCATCAGAAAAGGAAATTAAAAAATACTATAAAAATAATCAATTAGATTTCCCGAACTCTCCCAACAGAGAGCTAACGTATTTTACTTTTAATTTAACGGCAAGTGAAAGTGATAAGTTAGATATTATAAAGGAAATGGAAGAATTAATATTAGATAAAAAAATATTTAATAAGAACACAAATATAGAAGAATTAGAACAGGGTTTTAAAAACACAACTAATATAGAAGAATTTATTAATCAGCATGGTGATAATCGATATAGCTTAACTATTATTTCACGGCAACTATTTACAGATTTGAGTGAAAAATACACTATTAAAAATGACATTATTCATCCATATATTGACAATAAATTATGTAGGATGGGTAGAGTGGTGGAGTCCTCAAAAGATAGCGTAAAGATTGCATACTTAGATAGAGAATTGTATGCTAGCGATCAAACACTCAATCAAATTTATTCAGATGTTTTTGATATTATTAATAATAATCCAAAATTGATAGATTTAGAGAAAATTACAGAAGATACAGGCGTGAGATCTAGAAATGTGATTTTGCAAAAAATGGATAAAACAGTTCCCGGACTAGGTGTAAGTAGACAAATTGTAAGATGGGCATTTGGTCAAGAAATGAAAATCCAAGAGCCAAAGTTTTTTGATTTAGAAAACAAATATATTATCGCTATTGTATCTAATATATATGAAGATGAAACAAAAGCTTTATCAGAAGTTTATGATGAGATTAAATTAAAGCTTCAAAATAAGAAGACTGCTCAAGCAATAGTAGATGAAATAGAAAGATTAGGTCATACCAGTATTAATGATATAGCAAATGCATTTAACACCAAAGTTAATTCCATAGATGGGTTAAGATTAAACTCTGATATCCTTGGAAAGGAAGGATATAATCCAGGTGCTGTAGGTGCTTTTTTAGGTACTAATGAAAATACTATTTCATCACCATTTATATCAGATAATGGAGTTTTTGTGTTTCAAAAAGAACAAAAAAATAGCATTAATAACCCAGCTAATTTTGATCAATATCAAAAACTAATAACTCGGAATTATCATAGTGAGGTGGATTTATTACTTATTGATGCCCTAAAAATGGACAAGGATATTACTGATAATAGGTTTAATTTTTATTAAAACCGATGCATTCTAGCAGAGTCTAGTTTTAAGAATGTAAACAGTATCATAGAGAATGATAATAATGAAGAGCCTCCATAGCTAAAAAATGGCAACGGTATTCCTATTACAGGCATTATGCCGAGTGTCATACTAATATTAATTAATACATGCGCGAACAATATAGAGGCTAATGAATAGCCAACAATTCTGCTAAATCGAGAAGTTTGTTTTTCGCTTAAAAATATAATTCTTACAATTAAGCTGAGAAATAATAATAGAATTATTAGACTGCCTAAAAATCCAAATTCTTCACCAATTGTACAAAATATAAAATCTGTATTTTGTTCAGGTACGAAATTAAATTTTGTTTGTGTTCCATTTAAATAACCTTTACCTACCGCACCTCCTGATCCAATTGCAATTAATGATTGATTTAAATTATACCCAGATCCTAAGTTATTTTGTTCTTTCCCGATAATTACATCTATACGTTCTTTTTGATGAGGCTGTAATATGTTTTCATAGCCGTAATTTATTCCAAGAACGATTAACGCACCTACAATAAAAGATATAAGTGCAGGAATAAAATTATAATTTTTTTTCTTTAAAAGATATGCAAATATAAGGTTAATAATAATTAAAAAACCCATTGTATAATTAACACTCACTATAATGGTTAATAAACTTAATATGAATAATAATCCAATAAATAAGATATATTCAATTTTTAAACCTTCTCGAAAAAACATAATAATTAAGGATGTATAAACCAATGCAGAGCCAGCATCTGGCTGCATCATAATTAGCAAGAAAGGACATAAGATAAATACACATAATTTTAAAATGGATTTATACTTCGTTAAGTATAATTTATGGTCGTTCATGAATTTAGAAATTGCTAAAATTGTTCCAAATTTTGCAAATTCTGCAGGCTGAAGACCAAATTTACCAAAATCAAACCATGCTTTAGCGCCGCCAACTTCTTTCCCAATAAATAATACAAGAACGAGAGATATAATTGATATAAAATAAATTAAATATCCTAATCTTATGATAAGTCTCACATCAATTAACATAATCAAAGTACTTAATATAATAGCACAGATTATAAAGAATAATTGTTTCCCATATATTGTATTTATCTCTATAATTTTAAAAGCCTGTTCAGGCTGATAACTACTAGAATAAATACTTAACCATCCAAAAAAAACTAAGAATAAGTAAAGTATGATCGTAATCCAATCTATCTGAAATTGTTTTATGTTTTGCATTAATAATTAATACTTTTATTTATTATTTGTTTTTCTATTTTTGGTCGGCTTATTGTTTTATACAGGTATTTTTCAATAGCCAGACTTGCTAATGGTGCAGCAAGATCACTACCCCAACCTCCATTTTCAACATATACTGCAATAGCAATTTTAGGATTTTTTTTGGGAGCAAATCCAATAAATATTGAATGATCATCACCATGAGGGTTTTGTGCTGTACCTGTTTTGCCACATATTGTTAATCCGTCAATTTTTGCTTTTTTTGCAGTTCCATACTTACCATCAACTGCAGTTTGCATTCCAAAAATAACAGGAGAAAAATATTGTGAATCAATAGAGCAGTATATTTTTTTAAAAAAATCAGGATTAATATTATTAATGGAATTTCCAATACTTTTTATCATATGAGGAGTTTTGTAATAGCCATTATTTGCTATTATTGTTGCGATATTTGCCATTTGAATAGGTGTCAATAGTAATGCATCTTGACCGATTCCAAGTGATATACATGTAGATGCACCCCATCTATTTTTTTTATATAATTTATTATAGTATTGACTCCCAGGTATAAAACCACTTTTATTATTATAAAAATCATTATTAAACTTCATGTTCAATCCAAATGACGAAACATAATTGTGCCAATTATCTAGGCCTTCACTAGATTTTTTTTTAGAATTGATTATATCTGTGAATGTTTCACAAAAGTATGCATTGCATGATTGTGCAATTGCCTGTCTCAAATTTAATGGGGAATCATGCTTATGACATCCAACATGTAAAATAGATTTATAATTCCAGCCATCATTACACTTAAATAATGTCCCCGGTTTGATTTGTTTTTCTTGTAGACCAATTAGTGCATTAATTAATTTAAACACTGATCCTGGAGGATAATTAGCAGAAACTGATCTATCATATAAAGGTTTACCAGGGTCTAGATATAATTTTCTAAAATTTTCACTTCGAGTTTTGCCTAAAAAAAGAGCAGGATCAAAAGTAGGACTAGATACTAAGCATAATATTTCTCCACTTTCAGGCTCAATGGCCACAATACTACCACGTTTATTCACCATCATCTTTTCCGCATATTCTTGTAATTTAATATCAATGGTCAGTGTAATATCCTTGCCAGCTTGCGGTAATGTGTCATACTGCCCTTCTTGAAATTGCCCTTGATATCGCCCAAAGACATCGACTACTTTTCTTTCAACACCTTTCTCGCCTTTTAAAAATTCCTCATATATTTTTTCAATACCTGATATGCCAATTAAATCATCTTTACTATAGTTAGGATATTCCATCAGTAATTTATTTGTAATTTGACCAATATAACCAAAGATATTGCCACCAGATCTGGTTGAGTATTCACGGAGATATTTTTCTTGGGCATAAAATCCTTTAAATAAATGTAAATTTTCTTGGATATTAACAAAGCTTTTTTTCTCGATGTCTCTTATAAAAATAGATGGTTTATAGTTAGAGTATTTTTTTGCAATTCGCACTTTTTTATTAAAATCATCTAATGAAATATTAAATATTTCACAGAAGAGCACGGTGTCCATTTGCTTATCTAATTGGTATGGAACAATCATAATATCTTGATATTTTTGATTTGATATTAGGAGTTGATGGTTTCTGTCATAGACCCAGCCTCTTTCCGCATTCTTTATGATTTTTCGAACCACATTATTTTGTGCAGATATTTTATAACTGTTATTAATAATTTGAATAGAAAATAATTTCAGTACAATAAACACAAAACAAATACATATTAAAATGATAATGGGATAGGCTCTATGTTTATAAAAGTCATAATCCCTCATTTTTTATGTGTCAAAAATTTATGTATAACGATAAGCATTAAGGTTAAAATAGAGCTGGCCAAGGTGGTTTGTATAACTAAAAATAATTCTCGTAAAGAGAAACTTTCTAAAAAAAACAATGTAAAATGATGGATCAAAATGAAATATATTGCTACACTTATA
>MDSY01046117.1_pt1 | contig 10459 bp, 8 predicted proteins | sample 811131 | NCBI WGS metagenome assembly MDSY01 (sample SAMN05326643, study PRJNA326480) | marine metagenome | isolation source: seawater | place: Atlantic Ocean: South West | collected 2010
ATTATTTAATAAAGATAAATAAGGTAATGCTCTTAAAGGGATATAAAACCCTATGCTTTTCCCTTGTTCACCCTCTGATATAATGTGGTGTAATATATTGTCTCTCAGCGATAAAAGATTATCTTTAAATAACTCAAATTTCTTGTGATCTGGAAAAAGTGTGATAGGATTACTATATCTTTCTTTTCTAGCAATGCAATAAAGAACTTTTCCGTAGTTTGATTTTTTTATCTTTAAAAAGTTTAATTTGGAAGCCTGTACAATGGTTTTTAATGAATGTTCATCAAAATAATTAATATGTTCATGTAAAATCATTGAAATATCTCCATACTCTATATATTCCGTACAATCTGGAACTGCTATGACAACTATGCCTCCTTCCTCTAAATCATCATAATTATGATTTAAAAAAGTAACAGGATTTTCTATGTGCTCAAGTACATCATAATGAAAAATTATATCAGATAATATATTATGCTTATCACAAGGGTAAAATTCTTCGATTACCTCTATACCTAGTTTTATTCCTGACTCAACAGAAATAGGGCTAGGATCTATGGCTTGAACTGTAAAATCTTGTTCTTTAAGTTGATTTAATATAAAGCAACCACCAGCTCCTATTTCAGATATTTTCTTGGCTTTTGGATTATAATTTTGTATTCCATCGATCATAAAATTTAAAAAATCATCGCCGTATAAATTTGCTAATGCATGCCCATCTTGTAAGTAACCTACATTAAAGTTTTCTTTATAAATAATATCTAAATACTCTAAAGTTTTTTGATTTTTTTGTTGAATAATTAATTGATTTATTGGATCAAAGGAAAAAGCAAAATCAACAAAATCGGGAACTACATTTGGTTCTGTTTCGAGGTTATTTTTCATTCTCCAATAAAATTGAAGTTTTCCAAGATTTAATGCTTCTTTCATATTTTTATAATTTTACTGTAAAGATTTTTTAATACATCTGTTTGAAAAAATAAGTTGTCTTCAGATAAAACTCCAGCAAAAATAAGATTGTTTATTTGCTCTTTTTTAATTTTATCCCGGATTGATTTCATAGAATTCGTGTTGTTTATAGTTAACATAGGAATACCGCTAACTAACTCCTCTACTTTAATAAATTTTATAGTTGTTTTTTGATTTAAAACATTAAAGAGTTTTAGTTCTTTTTGTGCAATTTCTTCTATCATTTTTAAGGTTAATTCCTCTGATGGATCAATCAAAAGTTCTAATGATATTGGGTAAAGTCCATCTCTTATAGCGTTTTTACAATAAGCTGAATAATTTGTAAGTCTAAATGTTTTGAAACCTTTTTCATAACAAAAAAAATAGTATAAGTCTCCTAACTCAGGCTCAAGGTCAACTAATATATTTACAACATATGTCTTTAAAGGTGGATCATACTTAAAACCTTTAAAAGAATAATCCAATACTTTTCCTAAACCAAAAATATTTGCAGTCCATATCAAAGAATTTATCTCTTTGATTTCTTTGATTTCATCTTTATAATTAATTGTTATTTTATCTATTTTATTCTGACTAATTCTAATATTCTTAACAGACGAAGAGGTTAAAATACTTCCCCCATTAAATAATATTTCTTTTTTTAATGCTTCTGCAACTCTAAAAACTCCAAATTCCTTAGGGTAATACCCCCTCCTCCCTGAGGATAATTCAAGTGGTAAGTTGCGTTGCTCCGGATAAGCAATTCTTTCCCTTAAAAAACTAGACTTATAATCTTCAAGTATTTGGTCTTCATTAGAAATTACTAATCGTGATAATGGTGTGAAATGAATAGCCCCAATGTCTAAATCTTTCGTAGATTTTTGAAAGATTTTTTCTAATACAATATTTGTTGTGATGTCAGAAAGTTCTTTACCAAATCTTTCTTCGATGTATTCTTTAGCATTTTCAGGAGGCACTCTCTGATTTCCTTCTGAAAATTTAAAGTGTTCTCGTAAATCATTAATTTGTTTTAAGGGAAAATGACGTATATCAATATAGGGGGAATTAAATTGAATTCTTCCATTGAAATACACTCCAGCAATATCTCTTTTTTCTCCTTCCAAAATATTCCATTGATTTAAAGGGAGAAGATTTAAAATCATTTGATCTATTTCTGGAATACCTGTTTCTAAAAAATTATGCATCCCATAATCGAACAAACCAAAATCCCCGTAATTGTATGATTTTAATAATCCTCCAATATTTTCTTCTCTTTCAATTATCGTTACTTTATGTCCATTTTTTGATAACAATAGACCTGAAATAAGACCTGAAATACCAGATCCAACAATTACGTTATTCATTTTTTAATAGATTTTTAAATGGTATTACATAAAAATTTGAATATTCACTTAAAAGAGTGTCCTCATCAAGTGTATAGATTTCCTCGTTATTCAACTTAGTTAAGTAATAATAATTTTTATCAATTGTTCCCCATTTTTTTTTAAAAGAATAAACTCCTTTTTGACTTTTCCATGTTCCGCCCCAATTCCAATTCTTAAATCCAAACACTGATGCTTCTGTCATCGCTTCAAATATTAATAAACTCAGTGCTTGTAAATTTCTATATTCATTATTGATTACTGGCATATAGTACTCAACCGTTTCTTTGAAATAGAATACTAATAGCCCTGCTACAATTTTATTTTCATACTTAGCTACATAAACCTTGTAGTCTTCATTTTCTTTATATATCTGTTTAATATGATCTATTATTTCAATTTCTTTAGCCATCCCCCCTATAGATTCCATGTTATCTTTATGAAGCTGATATAATAAATTCAACTTGGAATTATCAATAACTACATTTACATTATGTTTGAGTGCTTTTCGAATTACATTGCGAGTTTTGTAATGGAATTTTTTTAATAATTTTTCTCTATGATTATCTGAAAACTCAATATCAGTAAACTGACCTATTCTATAATCCTTATGTGTAAAATCTGTTTTATCAAAAATTGACTTTATCTCAAATGGATTCGTTATGATTGTTGAAGATGCTACAGTTGAATAATTAGATATCTGATCGTAAAAATTTAAAATTAAATGTGTAGTCTGCTCACAAGAAGTTAAAACAGATCCATTACTTCCATAATAGGGTAATGAATTCATAACTCTCCCGAATTTACCATCTTTATACATTATTGGAAGAACACCATCTATTTTTCCATCATTTCTGGAAACTATACAGAGTGTTTTTGCTCTAATTAATCCTTTCAAAAAATGAATATACTTAATTGAATGGTACATCATTGAATTTTGATGATTGAGAATGAAATTTTCATACTCAAACTCAAACTCGGTAGTGAAGTTTTTTATTAATTCAACATTATTCATTTGTATTGTATGTATTAACTGGAATTAGAATTCCTTGATCACAGAAAAGTGTGATTGTAAACTCATAGGGCATATATGTTTGATCTATATTTAATCTTTTTGTAATATTTTCATAACAAAAATCATAAAGTTCTTTTACATTTTGATGGTAAGCATTGGGAGATTTAAAATCCACCTGATCAGTCATGAAATTTATAGATAGAATTTTATTTGTTTGTTTAAAAAGCATTTTTATAGTTTCAAAAACAACTTTTTTATGTTCAACTTCGTCTTCAAAATATAAGATATTAAATGCCCCCGAAACAACAGTATAGTCATAGTTCAAATTAATCTTTTGATTCGTTGAATTAAAGAAGGTGCTTTGCTTAAATTTTTTTGAATTATGCATGATGAAATCATTAACTATATCACATCCTGTGTAATCAAATTTTTTAAAATTTTTTTCTAAATATTCAATTAGATGAGCAAGACCACATCCATAATCTAAAATCGAAAAATGATTTTCTTTTGGTATAAAGCGCAATAAAGCCTCGAATCTTTCTTCCTGCCTGCCTTTTGGCCACATGACAGATTTTGGAGAGTCTCCATGCGTTATGAAAGATTTAGAGTAATCTTCAATTATTTTATTTATCATAAGACTCATTTTTTAAAAATATTCTACACCACCATTCAAAATTAAGAAAAGACCAAATTAGTAACCGATGATTTTTCCCTTCATTAAGATGTTGATTAACTATTTTTTTTAAATAATTTTCGTTTATATATTCTGTACATACTGTATCTGAATGCAATAATATTTCTTGAATATATTCCGCATTTTCTCCTCGATACCAGCTTTCATCAGGTGCGGAAAATCCCTGCTTTTTGCGATCTAATATTTTTTGAGGAATGTACTCTTCCATTGCTTTCCTGAGCACATTTTTACCATCGTCATGTTCTCGGTAGGTTTTTTTATCTCCTTCTATGTTTTCATCTATTTTATCAATCTCTTTCGTTAGATCTCCTAGCTTATGCTCAACGGGAACTTGCATGGCAAAATTGACTAAATCATTGTCCATAAAAGGGAAACGTTCTTCCAAACCGTGCGCCATAGCCAGTTTATCTCCTACTAAAAACAAACCAGGTAGAAAGGTTTTAATTTCAAAATACAAAGAATTATTGATGTGATCTTGAGGCATATCGTATTTTAATTTGTCATTAAATGTAAAGACTCGCTCAAAAACTTGCCTTGGGGCATTCAAGTCAATTTGATCAAGTACTTCTTTAGAAAACAATTCTGATTTTTCTTCAAGAGGAACTAAGCGTTGCCAAAAATCATAATACTGATCAAAAAAGTCTTCTTGACTCAGTGAATCAAAAACTTTATAATACCGCCAAGGATAGCCGCCAAACAACTCATCTCCTCCCGTGCCTTGTAAACAGACTTTCACGAATTTAGAGGCTAATCGAGCGATATAATAATTGGGGTAAGACATCCCTACTCTTAAATCTTCCAAGTGGTAAACCAACTTAGGTAAAGACCAACGAATATCTCCCGCATTCATGACTTGTTCGAATTGCTCTGTTTTTAAATTGTTTGCCATTAATTCTGCGTCTCGGCGTTCATCAAAATTAGATTCTCTACCAGTTACCTCATTCATATCAAAGCCACAGGTAAATGTAGCCAGACGGTCAACTTGTTTGGAGGCAACAGACGCAATCGATCCAGAATCCATTCCTCCAGAAAGGTAGGCACCTACTGGAACATCAGAAACCATTTGTCGGGTTACAGCCTGTTCAAACAACTCTTTTGTTTGTTTTTTGGCATCATCAAAACTCATTTGGTCATTCGTTTTAGAAAAATCATAATCCCACCAAGAATTATGCTTAACAAACTCAGTCTTATGGTTAATAACAACTGTGTTTGCAGGAGGAAGCATATTTACGCCTTTAAACAAAGTATTGTAAGAAAATATATTCTGAAAAGTAAAGTATTCATTTAACGCATCTAGGTCAACATCCATTTGATAATTGGGATGCTTGATGATGGCTTTAATTTCTGAAGCAAAAACCAAGGTTTTCCCGTTAAACCAATAATACAGAGGTTTAATTCCGTACCGATCTCTACTTAGGTATAATTTCTCTTCTTTGGTATTCCATGCACCAATGGCAAACATGCCATTGAATCGTTCAAAAAACGAAGTGCCATAAGCCGCAAGACCCTCGCATATTACTTCGGTATCTGTTTCTGAATGGAAAGAATGTCCTTTTTCAATTAATTCGTGACGGAGCGCTTTAAAATTATAAATGCATCCATTAAATACCACAACCCACTCTCCGTTTTTAGCGTGCATAGGTTGCTTTCCTTTTTTGGAAGGATCTAAAATAGCCAAGCGTTTGTGCACCAAGCCAATGTTGTTTTGTATATAAACACCTTCTCCATCGGGGCCCCGATGGGAGATTTGATCTCCCATATCCTTCAATGCATCAGCAACTATTGGAACATTATCTATATTAAAGGTGCCTAATATTCCACACATTTAGCTTATGTTCTTTAAGCAATTAACAATATATTCAAAGTCTTCTTTTACCATTTGGTTATGCAATGGAATCGAAATGGATTTATCATTGGCAATTTGAGCTCCTGGAAAATCATTTGGGGAAATTGAATAAAGGTCAGCATAGTACCCCAACATATGAACGGCATGCGTTCCTGGTCGTGTAGATATTCCCGCTTCTTGCAAACGTTCCATAATTTCATTACGAGAATAAGGTGCTTTCTCTTCGTCAATGAGCAACACAAAACTTTGCCAACCATGTTTATAGTCATCAGAAAAAATTGGAGGCGAAAGCCAAGAAATAGAAGCTAATTCTTTTTTGTAGTAGGTAGCCCATTGCGCGCGTTCGTCAATAAATTGATCTAATTTCCTTAATTGAACGACACCAATAGCGCCCTGTAAATCGGTCATTCGATAATTGTACCCAAGCACATTAAAATCCGGTAAAATATAGGGTTTTGCCCCGTGATGACGTTGCTCCTCTGAAATAGAAGCCCCATGATTTCTTAAAATTTGCAACTTTTCTCCAAGGGTATTATCATTTGTTGTAATCATTCCACCCTCGCCCGTTGTGATCGATTTTCTTGGATGAAAAGAAAAGCATCCCATAAGGCCTAAGCCACCTGCTGGAACTCCTTTGTAGGCTGAACCTGCAGCACAAGCTCCATCCTCAATGAGAGGAATATCTCCAGCAACAGCTGTAATTTCATCCATAGGTGCACACAATCCAAAGAGATGAACCACCATTATGGCTTTGGTTTTTGGTGTAATTTTTTCTTTTAATTTTTTTGGATCAAGGTTAAAGGTGTTGGGGTCAATATCACAGAAAACGACTTCAGCTCCTTGATATAAAACTACATTTGCTGTTGACACCCAGGTAAAAGCTGGAACTATCACCTGATCTCCTGCTTTTATGTTTAAAGCGATAAGAGCCAAATGTAAGGCAGTGGTTGCACTGGTTACAGCAACAGCATATTTAACCTGATGTCTTTCCGCGAAAGCATCTTCAAAAGCTCGGACCTTAGGTCCAGCAGTCAACCAGCCTGTTTCTAGAGGCTCTTTAAGTGCTTGCCATTCATCATCTCCTGTTACTGGAAGGGATATGGGTATAATTCTTTTTTCCATTAGTTTTCTACTAAGTAATTATTTATAATATGTGATGCAATCGCCAAAGAAGCCGTAGCTCCTGGACTAGGGGCATTAAGCACATGAACTTGTCTTCCCTTCCGAATTACATTAAAATCCATTTGTAGTTTTCCTTCTTGAGAAATGGCCTGTGCTCTTACTCCGGCTGTACCTGTTTCTAGCATAGAAGCATCTACATCAGGGATCATTTTTTGTGCTTTTGCAATAAAATCTTTCATAAACAAAGAGGACTTAAATTCGTTTAGGGAAAAACGAAAATTATTTCGCACAAAACGAAGTAGACCTGGATACGTTAAGGACTCATAGCTGTCTTTAAATGAAAAACTTGATTTGGAATACCCTTCCCGTTTAAGCGCTAAAACAGCATTAGGGCCAACTTCTCTAGTTCCATCGATCATCCGAGTAAAATGAACTCCTAAAAAAGGAAATTGAGCATCCGGTACTGGATAGACTAAATGATTTATTTGGTCTTCAAAACCATCCTTAAATTTCAGGTATTCCCCTCGAAAAGGTACTATTCGTAATGGAGCCTTTTGTTGGGTTAAATTCGTGTAGGTCTTGTCACTCCAAAGTCCTGAACATGAGATTAAATAATCAAACCTATGCTGCTCTATATTGGCCGATAAGACAAGTTCATTTTTATTGAACTGATTCACTGAGTTTACTTTGGTATTGTAAGAAACTTGACCATCATTTTGTTTGATTAAATCAACCATTTTTTTCATTACAGCCTGATAATCAACGATACCCTCTTCAGGTACTAACAATGCTTTCTTAGCTTTCACAAAAGGCTCCCGTATTTTTAATTCTTCGGGGGTTAAATACTGTAACCCTTGCAGCCCATTTTGATTCCCTCGATTGGCTAATTGATCTAATTCTTTCACTTCTTTATCGGTTGTCGCCACAACAACTTTTCCACAAACATCGTGAGCGATAGCATGTGTTTCACAGAAAGAAATCATTTCTCGTATTCCATTAACCGAAAGTTGGGCTTTTAATGATCCTGGTTGATAATAAAGCCCACAATGCAATACCCCACTATTTCTTCCAGACTGGTGTAGCCCAAAAGATTGTTCTTTTTCAAAAACATGAACAAGAATTCCCTGCATACTTAATTTATACGCAATTGCTAAACCTACAATTCCTCCACCAATAATCGCAATGTTTTTGTTTTTGTACATTTTTATTTTGCTCGATCAGTCCCGGTAGCTATTCTCCATTGGATTAATTTTTCTAGCCCTTCTTTTAATTCATACTTATATTTAAACCCAAGTTCTTGTTCTGCTTTTACTCTTGAACCAATTCTATTTTTAACCATAGATCGCGCATCATCTTCTGAATAAGGATTGTATTGTACTTTTAGATCTGACTCTTTTAAATTTAGGATCATTTCACACAATTCATTGATTGTAGTCTGGACTTCAGTTCCAACATTATACATTCCAAAATCTTGATCGCTCAACAAAGCCTGGACATTAGCACGAGCTACATCTTCTACATAAACAAAGTCATAGGCTTGAGACCCGTCTCCATTAATAGAAGGAGCTTCGTTTGCTTCAATTTTATTGAGCATGATCGGAACTACGCCTGTGTACGCTGCCGTTTGATCTTGGTGCGGACCGTAAACATTCATGTAGCGAAGACCTATGATTTTTAATCCATAACGGTCATTAAAAGCAGTTGCCATGGCTTCTCCAGCTATCTTTGATGCACCGTAAAAATTCTTATTATTAAATGGATGCTCTTCTGTCATTGGAAGTTCTAATGCATCTCCATAAACTGAAGCGGATGAAGACCAAATTAATTTATTGACCTTATGCCTCACACAAGCTTCGAACACGTTAAATGTTCCTGCAATATTAACATCAAATGCAGTTCTAGGATAATCTTTGCAATGCAATAACCACATGGCAGCTAAACTAATTACATAGTCTTTTCCTTGAATAGCTGTATCCAAAATATCTACTTCTCTAATATCGCCTCCAAAAGGAAAAATACTGCAGCGTTCGTCCTTTAGTTGTTCCTGAAGGTATTGTTTGTTTCCACGTGCAAAATTGTCATAAATAACGACTTCTTTTACTGGGTGTTTTAATAATTCTGTTACTACAAAACTTCCAATGAATCCTGCACCTCCAATTACTAATATTTTTGAATCTTTAATTTCCATTACTTTTGATTTCTTATTTTACTTACAATTTCTACTGAACTCTTCGCATCAGCCAATCCATACCCTGCTCCAGTCAAAATTTTCTGATAACTAATGGTATGCAGATTTGTAAAGCCTTTACTAAACTCGATATTTTCCCCCTCAATCGATAATGTTCTATAAGTAGGCAGGCCTTGGTCTTTTGCTTTTTGTGGTAAATTTTCAGCGTTGATGCTCAGATACCATTTGACATTGGCTTGCTTAAATGTCAAAGTTCCCGAGTTGGTGTCTTTAGTTTTAATATCAACCGTTGCGTTTTTCATAGGACCAAAAATCCATTGAAGCATATCAAAAAAGTGTACTCCAATATTAGAAGCAATACCTCCTGATTTTTCTTCATTTCCTTTCCAAGAGGTATAGTACCAATTCCCTCTTGAGGTAATATAGGTCAAGTCGATATCGTATACTTTATCCGCAGGTCCATTCGCTATTTTCTCTTTTAACTCCATTATGGCCTCGTGGTGACGAAGCTGTAAAATCGTATGTACCTTATTATCATACTCTTCTTCCAATTCAATTAAAGCATCTACATTCCATGGATTAAGGACCAAGGGTTTTTCACAAATAACGTCGGATCCAATACGCAAACCAAAGCGGATATGGGAATCGTGCAGATAATTAGGAGAACAGATCGAAACATAGTCAATTTTAGTACCCGCTCTTTTTATTTTTTCAATATGGCGATCAAAGCGTTCAAACTCTGTGAAAAAATGCGCTTGAGGGAAATGACTGTCCATAACACCTACACCATCATAAGGATCGTAAGCAGCAATTAAGTTATTGCCCGTTTCCTTAATGGCTTTCATGTGTCGAGGTGCAATATATCCAGCAGCACCGATAAGAACGAAATTTTTCATGCTATTTACTTGTCTTTTTTGAGACCGTTTGTTGTTTTATTAGATATTTCTCTTTGCTTTCTTTGCAAATTGCCTCTCCATTTTCATCAAAATTTAATCGATGCCCATATTCACTAACCCATCCGATTTGTTTTGCGGGATTTCCAACAACCAGAGCAAAAGATAAAACTTCTTTAGTTATTACTGCACCTGCTCCTATCATAGCATACGATCCAATATCGTTTCCGCAAATAATAGTTGCATTTGCTCCAATTGATGCTCCCTTCCTAACATTTGTTTGCATAAACTCTTCTCTTCTTACAATAGCAGATCTCGGATTAATAACGTTTGTAAATACCATCGAAGGGCCTAAAAAAACATCATCTTCA
>MDSY01009239.1_pt1 | contig 10458 bp, 13 predicted proteins | sample 811131 | NCBI WGS metagenome assembly MDSY01 (sample SAMN05326643, study PRJNA326480) | marine metagenome | isolation source: seawater | place: Atlantic Ocean: South West | collected 2010
AAGTTTTAATAATTGTAATATGCTACTTTCACATCCATAATTATATACATCATTTTTTTTTGGATCATCAACCTCAGAATTTTTTTGAGTTACAAGAACTATTTTTTTATCACCTTTCATTACTTCATTAAGTGCAGTAATAGATTTATCTCTTCCTACAAATAATGGGATTACCATGCTAGGAAATACGACAATGTCTCTTAAAGGTAATAAAGGTCTTGTTATTTTTACTTCCATTGGACAAATATGGATATTATTATTTATTTTGCAATAGAAAATAATTCTTTATTAACTGCTTTTTATGCTGCAGATGACTTATCTGTTTTTGATTTATTCTTAGTATGAACGATTATTGGTTGAGATGCACCTTTGGCCGCACCTGAATCTATTATAACTTCATCAATATTATCCTGCCCTGGTAAATCGAACATAGTTTTTAATAAAATATTTTCTAAAATTGATCTTAATCCTCTTGCGCCTGTCTTTTTATTTATGGCTTTGTTTGCTATATCTTTTATGGCTTGATCTTTGAAAGATAACTTTACACCTTCTAATTTAAATAGTTCTTGATATTGTTTGATTAAAGAATTTTTTGGTTCCAATAAAATTTTTACTAAAGATTTTTCATCTAAATCTTCTAATGTGGCTGTAATTGGTAATCTGCCTATAAATTCTGGTATAAGTCCATATTTTAACAAATCTTCAGGTTCTAAATTTTTCATCCATTCGCCTGTTTTTTTATCTTCTATACTTTTAACTTCTGCTTCAAAACCTATTGAAGAACCTTTGTCTCTTTGTGAAATAATTTTGTCTAAGCCTGCAAATGCTCCTCCACAAATAAATAAAATATTTGTAGTATCAACTTGCAAAAATTCTTGTTGAGGATGTTTTCTTCCTCCTTGTGGTGGAACACTTGCTATTGTTCCTTCCATAATTTTCAACAAAGCTTGTTGCACACCTTCTCCTGAAACATCTCTTGTGATTGAAGGATTTTCTGATTTTCTACTAATCTTGTCTACTTCATCTATATATACTATACCCCTTTGTGCTTTTTCTACATTATAATCGGCGGATTGTAGTAATTTTAAAATAATATTTTCTACATCTTCTCCTACATAACCAGCTTCTGTTAGAGTTGTTGCATCTGCCATTGTAAAAGGAACATCTAAAATTCTTGCAAGTGTTTGTGCTAGCAATGTTTTTCCACAACCTGTGGGTCCTACTAGTAAAATATTCGATTTAGATAATTCTACTGATTTGCTCGTTTTATTTTCATAATTTAGTCTTTTATAATGATTATGAACAGCTACTGATAAAACTTTTTTTGCATATTCTTGTCCGATGACATAGTCATCTAAAACATTACAAATTTCTTTTGGTGGAGGTAATCCATCTTGATGTTTAACAAAAGTATCTTTGCTTTCTTCTTTTATAATATCCATACAAAGTTCTACGCACTCATCACATATGAATACTGTTGGACCAGCAATTAATTTTCTTACTTCATGCTGGCTTTTACCGCAGAAGGAACAATAAAGAATATTTTTATTACTATTACTCATAAATTTTTATAACGAATCAATTTGAATACTTTATTACAATTAACTTATATTAATCAAGTATAGGTTGTGAAGAAACTATATATTGTAATTTATTCTCTCTTATCTACTACTTTGTCTATTAATCCAAATTCTTTTGCATCATTAGGTGTCATGAAGTTGTCTCTTTCCAAAGCTGTTTTAATTTGGTCAACAGATTTACCTGTATGTTTTGAATAAATTTCATTTAATCTTTTTTTTAATGAAAGAACTTCATTAGCATGAATTTCAATGTCTGTGGCTTGACCTTGAAATCCCGCTGAAGGTTGATGAACCATTATTCTTGAATTTGGTAGAGAGGATCTTTTGCCCTTGGCTCCAGCTGCTAATAAAAACGATCCCATACTCGCTGCTTGTCCAATACAAAGTGTACCAACTTCTGGTTTTATATATTGCATGGTATCATAAATTCCTAAGCCAGCTGTAACAAGTCCACCAGGACTATTTATATATAAAGAAATTTCTTTTTTGGGATCTTCAGATTCTAAAAATAATAGTTGTGCTGTAACTAATGATGCGATTGAATCATTAATAGGGCCAACGACAAAAACAATTCTTTCTTTTAATAATCTTGAATAAATATCATATGCTCTCTCTCCCCTGCTTGATTGCTCGACAACCATAGGAATGAGATTGTTCATATGTTCATTTAATTTAGTAGTCATAATTTGATTCGGCTTACTTATACAACTTGTAATTACTTTTTGCTAACTTTTTTTAAAGATTTGCTTTTCTTTTTAGTAGATACGGCTTTTTTTGTAACTATCTTTTTTTTAGATTCATTTGATTTTTTAGTTTTTGTTTTTTTATTTACTTTATCATCGTGATCATGTTCTTGAGTGTGATCTTGAGACTCTGACTTGAGAATTTTTTCAGCCTCTTCTTTCGAAATTTCTTTCTTGTTTAAATTTGCACTTTTTTTTATTTCTTCAATAATTTTTTCTTCATATATAGATCCTCTTAAACTATCTACCGCTGCTGGGTTCTTTTCATAATATTCTTGAACAATCTTTTCTTGTCCCGGCATCATTCTTAATTGTTTTTGAATCTCAAGATTTATTTCTTCCTGAGAAACTTTAATATTATTCTTTTCTCCGTAAGCATTTAAAATTAATCCAGTTTTAATTCTTTTTTGTGCTTGATCTTCTAAAGATTTTTTATTTTTTTTAATTTCGTCATCTTTCATATTTTGAGATAACATTTTGAATTCTTGATCAATTAAATTTTTTGGTATTTCTTCTAGAGGTTGTTTTTCAATTTGTTTTAAAATTTGTTTTTTAGAAATAATATCAAGAGAGTTTTTATACTCATCGTTTAATTGTTTTGAAATTAATTCTTTTAAATTTTTTAAATCCTTTGCTCCTAAATTTTTCGCAAAATCATCATTTATTTTAATATCATCAGGTTGTTTTATATTTGTAATTGTACATGTAAAAATTGCTTTTTTATTAACAAGATCCTTTTCAGGAAAATTTTCAGGTAGGTTTACTTCTACTTTTTTGACTTGTTTTTTTTTTATACCTTTTAATTGATCGTCGAAACCTTTGATGAATAAATCTTTACCAATAATTAATTGTGTATTTTTTCCTTCATTTCCCTTAAAATCTTTACCATCAACTTTTGCAGTGTAATCAAAAACGATCTGGTCTCCCTCTTTAGATGAATAATTTTCTTCTGTGTCTTTAAAATTATTTTGAGTTTTTGCTATTTGATCTATTCTTTTATCTGTTTCTTTTGCATCTATCTTTACAATATATTCATCCACTTTAATTTTATTAAAATTTTTTATATCGATATTTGGTAATTCGGTAACTGAAATTGTATATTCAAGATCTTTTCCTTCTCCAAAAGTTTTAAGATCTATTTTGGGTTGACCAGCTGGTTTAATTTTATTTTCTTCAAGAGCCTTTGTAGTGGATTCTTTTAAAACCTTATCAATAACTTCTCCATAAACGGCCTTACCAAACTGTCTTTTTAATATTTCATTAGGAACTTTTCCTGGTCTAAAACCTTTAAGCACAACATCTTTCTTAATTTCTTCATATTTTTTCTCAAGATGATTAGCTATTACAGTTTTATCGATTAATACTTTTATATTTTTTTCTAGTCCCTTTTTATTTTCAACTGTTACTTTCATAATTACAAATGGTAGGCGAGAAAGGACTCGAACCTTCACAGCTTGCACTATTGGTTCCTAAGACCAACGCGTCTACCAATTCCGCCACTCGCCCAAATTATTGCTGCTTTATATATTATTGAACAAATTTGTCCAATCTGAATAATAGTGTAAAAGGATATAAATATAAAAAAAATGATAGTTTCACCTTGTATTAGCATATGTAAAACTGATCCTGTAACTGGCTATTGTTATGGATGTGCAAGAAGTGAAAAAGAAAAAAAAACATGGAAAGATCCATCAACTTCAGATGAATGGAAAAAAGAAAATATAATTGAAATTCAAAAAAGAATGGAAGGATGGCAATTAGAAAGTTTTCTTGAGTCCTATAATCATAAGATTGAAAAAGGTATTTCCTTATTTAAAAAGAAATTAATTAATGAGTCAAAGTAGTATAGCAATTTTAATATATGTTATTGGCATAATAATAGGAGCCTTATTTATGGATATATGGGGAGCAGAAACAAATATAAAAAAAGGGTTAATGGCTCTAGGATGGACTGCTCTTTTGCTAATTGCTCTTTTTTATGCAGATAGAAAAGAAAAATAATTTAAATTTTCAAAATTTAAAAAGAAAAATTACTATTTGTAATAAATGTTCAAGACTAGTTAAATTTAGAAAAAAAATTTCTAAAGAAAAAAGAAAACAATATATTAATGAAACTTATTGGGGAAAACCTATCACTGGGTTTGGAGACTATAATGGAAAAATTTTATTTGTTGGTCTAGCTCCAGCCGCACATGGAGGAACTAGAACTGGCAGAGTTTTTACTGGAGATAAATCATCAGATTTTTTATACAAATGTTTATATAATGCTAAAATCTCAAATCAATCAACTTCTGATCATATACAAGACGGTTTAAAACTTAACAAAGCATATATAACTACAGCTTTAAAATGTGTTCCTCCTGGTGATAAACCTTTAAAAAATGAATTGGATAATTGTTTCAATTTTTTTAATAGAGAAATAATACTATTAAAAAATTTAAAAGTAATTGTAGCATTAGGAAAAATCGCATTTGATGCATGTAAGTACTTTTATAAATCAAAATACAATTTTGAAAAAAAAATTAATTTTGGTCATGACACTATATACAAATTACCGAATAACATATTTCTTGTAGGTTGTTATCATCCAAGCCCTAGAAATGTTAACACTGGAAGAATTAATGAAAAAAAAATGACAAGTTTATTTAAAAAAGTTTTAAAATTAATTTAACTCAATTATGAAAATATATATCATTTGGTTGATCGGTGTAATCTTATGGAACTTTGGTTATCCTGAGGCGAAACCAATTGAAGATGTAATTGCCGCAATCATCTTGTCTTTTATAAGTATAGGTTTAAAAAAATATTTAAAATTATAATTTATTTATCTGAAAAATATATATTTTGATAATACGTTATTGCTCTCATTTTAGAATTATCTGTGTCAGTCATAATTGCTATACCATCTAATTCATTAACATCTAAATCATGAAATTTTTTAAAATCATTTTTAACATTTGCTTTTACGGTAACCCATTCATCTAAACTATCTGTTGTTGTTGAAAGCACATTGTCTATCGATTTTTTTGTATACGGACTCGGCCAATTTTCTCCTATTTTGCCATTACTAGAAAAAACATAATTAATTGCTCTATTTGATAAAGCTGTGGCTCCAGTTTTTTTTATAACAAAAACTCTGCCAGCAAAATCATGTCCTTTTTTTGAATTCTCAATAATACCTGGTAAATCTTTCTGAACTTTCCAAGTTATATTTATGAATGGAGTATTATTTAAATCGATTTTAATTTCTTTTCCCAGCCCTGAAGCAGCATTTTTTGCATCAGCTTTTAAAAAATTACCATTTTCATTATTTCCTACTGTATAAATTGTTTTATTATCAGCTCCTCTGACCTTTCTAACTTTTAATGAATTTAATTCTTCGGAGGTAAAATTGAAAACTTTTAAATTTTTTGCACTCAATGGTGAAACAATTAATATATTTAAAAGTATAATTTTAAAAATAATTTTAAACACTTTTTTAAGGTAATAAAACAATTTTTGGTGCCGAACAACTTCCATCGTGTATTTGTTTGAAAGCTTCTGCTCCATTTTTTAATTCTCTATACTCTATCCAATTTAAATCACCTACATCTTTATTTGTAAGAATTTTAATAGTATTTTCAAAATCTTTGTTAGTGTAACAATATGTTCCAATAAAAGTAACTTCCTGTAAAGTCGCTTTTCTAAAATTGAATGTACCTGAAGGTTGGGTCAAACCTATATGTATTATTGTTCCCCCGGGTTTGATCACTGATATAGCTTGTTGTCTAGAAACTTCAAGACCAACAGTATCAAATACGACATCAAAACTATCATTTTTTATCTCTTTATCATCCGGACCAACAAATTTTGCATTAACATATTTTGAACATTCATTTAATCTTAATTTATTAGGATCGGATATAATTATATTTTTGTTGTTTTTAATTTTAGATAAAATTAAAGAACATAATAACCCTATGGCTCCAGCACCTTGCACTAAAGTTCTACAATCAGATAAAGGTTTTTTGATAGAAGCCTCACCCATCAATACAGCATGAAGTGAAACGGCCGTGGGCTCAGCAACAGCAGCTTCTTTTATGTCAAGTTTGTCTGGGATTTCATAAATATTTTTTTCAGGGACAGTAATTAACTCAGCAAATGCACCTTGTCTCACATATGGTCTGTTCATACCTAAGAGAACTCTATCTGGACAAAGATGTTCACTTCCAGTGCTACAATACTCACATTTACCGCAAGTTATTAAAGGATTTAAAACTGCAGTTTTATCTTTAAATTTACCGTTCAAAATTTTACCGCTTACTTCATGTCCTAATATTAATGGTGGTATTCTTCTTTCATCTTTTCCATGATATGCATGCATATCAGAACCACAAATTCCAGAAGCATGAACCTTTAAAATGCTTTCTCCGTTTATCTCAATCGGATCTTTTTCTTCTCTATAAGTTAGTTCCTCGGTACCAGTATAAACTAAAGCTTTCATATTTAATCGTTGTTAATAAGATAATATAACACAAATGAAATAAATGCTCCTATCATCCACGAAAATGATTGAAATAAATTTAAGCTAACATTCCAAATTGTCGAAGCAGCAAATATAAAGCCAATAATTATTGAATATAAAGCTTTATAGTTCCAACCATTAGAATAAATATATTCAGTTTTTTCTGTTGGGTAAAACAGCTCTTTATGATTAATTTCTTGTTTTTTAATTAAATAATAATCTGCAACAATTACTCCGAAAATAGGTCCAAAAAAAGATGATAAAGTATCAAAAATAGTTAGCGCTCCTATTTGACTAAATATTGATAACCAAAAAGTGCTAACAATAAGCCCAAGGATTATTATAACTAATCCCGCGCCTTTTAAAGATAAAGAATTTGGTAAAAAATTTATCAGTGTATTTTGAGAAGGTACATAATTAGCAATTAAATTTGTTGATAAAGAAGAAATTATTATAAAAAATAAAACTATTATAGTTAAATAGTTATTATTTATTTTACCTATAATATCGTTGGGATTTGTTAGCAGTGTATCAAATTGAATTGCATTTTTTGTTAATATAATTTCTGATCCAAGGACAATTAAAACTGATAGTAAAGAAAAAATTATCAAATTCAAAACTAAACTTAAATTTCCCTTTCTCATTTCTTCAACATTTTTTGCAGACCTTGAAAAATCTCCATAGGTCAAAAGTAATATTGAAAAATACGCAAACATAGTTCCTGTTATCGATATCAAGGGAATGATATTAGTTTTTGATATAAAATTATTAGTGTTAGTGCTTAGTTTAAAAGAATTCATTACATCATTTAAATGTTCAGAAATAATTATAACAAAAAAAATAATTAATCCTAAATACACAAAAATTGCTGAAAATTTAATAAAAACTTTATTAAAATCCTGTCCTTTTGAAAAAAGATAATACTGAAGTAAGAAAGTGATAACCAAAGAAATCCAATCGATAATATTCATTCCAAAGAAAAAATATAAAAAGATTTCATTATTAGTTAATTGATAATCTATTTGATAAATTAATATTCTGATTAAATAGCCTATTAATTTTGATATAAAAAATGTTTGTACTCCAAACATAAATATTCCAACCAATCCTCTAATCATTCCTACATATCTTGCTCCATTAAATCCCATGGACATTCTTAAAATTACTGGAAAAGAAAGTCCGCTTGCTTGAGAAATTTTACCTATTAAATTTGAAAAAAAGAAAACTAATATGGCTGCAAAAAAACAACCTAATGAAACAATTATTGAGTTTAAATCGTAAAGTAAATAAAGCGAAGCTATTAAGGAAAAACCAATAACACTTTGGACGCTTACTGCCCAAAAATTAAAATAATCAGACCAGACCCAGTTTTTATTATTTGGGTTTATTGATACAAGTTCCCAGTTTTTAAGTTGAAATTTTTCTATTTGTTGATTCACAACCTTATATTAAACCAATATAATTTACTGTCCATATAAGACGGTTGGTAACCAAAGAACAATCTTTGGAAATACAATAATAATTATTAATCCTATCACCTGTAGAACCATAAATTGCATCATGCCAAGATATATATCTTTTAAATCCCATTCAGGAACAACACCTTTTAAAAAATATGCTGAAAGTGCTACTGGAGGCGATAGCCAGGCGGTTTGAAGGTTTACTGCGACTAAAATTGCAAACCAGGTTAAATTAAAGCCTAAAGCCTCCACTAATGGTAATATTATTGGCACTATAATCATTACTATTGGTACCCATTCTAAAGGCCAACCTAATAAAAATATTACTCCCATAATTATTGCTAAAATTAAATATCTGTTCATTTCCAATGATAATAAAAATTCAGTAAGGAGCATTGGTGTACCAAGTCTTGCAAATACAGCGCCGAAGAAGTTAGAAGCCGCAACCAAAACCATAATTAGAGCAGAAATTTCTAATGTTTTAACTAGTGCATCTTGTAATTTTTTTAGAGTTAGTTTTTTATAAGCCAGAGATAATAATAAAGCTCCCATGGCTCCACAACCAGCTGCTTCTGTTGGTGTAGCAAATCCTAACAATATACTTCCTAGTGCAGAAAATACTAATGCTGCTGGAGGCACTAAACCAAGAAAAAATTCCACCCAAACAGTTTTCATACTTGTTGCTCTCATATTTTTAGGTAAAGGTGGTCCTAATTTAGGATTCATCATACATCTGATTGTTGTGTAAGCAGCATACAAACTAGCAAGCAAAATTCCTGGCAGAATAGCTGCAGCAAATAAATCTATTACAGGAATTTCCATTATTGGTCCCATTACAACAAGCATAATACTTGGTGGTATTAAAATTCCCAATGTTCCACCTGCTGTAATTGTTCCGGCTGCTAATTTAACGTCATATCCAGATCTGTTCATAGACTTGGCGGCCATAATTCCTAAAATAGTAACTGAAGCACCTACAATTCCTGTAGCTGCAGCAAAAATTACTGAAACAAAAAGTACAGCGTAATATAAAGAACCCCTAACCTTAGCTAACATTAATTGAAATGCAGAAAACAACCTTTCCATCAAGCCAGCTTGTTCCATCATTATACCCATAAAGACAAATAGTGGTACGGCGGCCAAGGTTTGTTCTGTCATGACCATTGAAAACTGTAGAGTCATTAAATAAAAAACAAGCTTTCCAAAACCCAGATAACCAAAAACAAAACCTAAAAAAATTAAAGTAAAAGATATTGGAAAACCAACAAATATAGAGAAAAGCATTACTCCAATTAAAATAAAACCTAATATGGCTGGATCAATTAATTCGGCAATCATTTATTACCCGGCCACTTTCCTTTTGTCATTGCGTAATAACTCTTAAATAATTCTGATACCCCTTGAACTAAAAGAAATACAATACCAATCCACAAACATGATTTAATTGGCCACATATATGGCATCCATGTAGTGTCCATTCCTCTTTCGCCTCTCATTATAGACTCCTGGAGAAAACCGGTAGTCATATATAAAAATACAATTAGTCCTGGAAAATAAAATAAAATATATAAAATAAAATCTATTTTACCTTGATTTTCTATTTTAAAATTTCTGTATAAAAAATCTGCTCTTATATGAACTCCTTTAGAAAGTGCGTAACCTGCACCCAACATAAACAGTGCTCCATAAAGAAATCTACTTATATCGTAAGCCCAAATTGTAGGAGCTAAAAATAATTTTCTTGCAATAACTTCATATGTCATTGCTAGAATTAAAGGCATCAAAATCCAACAGACTATATTTCCTATCAACTTGCTAAATTTATCAATTGATACAATCGATTTTGCCATCCATTTAGGCATATCTTTAGGCATTTTGCTTGAACCACCTCTTCGTTCAGCTATCATTTCATCGGAAATATCTAATTTAGTTGATTTCTTAGCCATAAATACTTTTAAAAAAATAAAGCGGACTAAAAAGTCCGCTTTATTTTAAATATATTTATACTTTTAAACTATCTTTATTTTAATGTTGCTGCGTGAGCCATTCCTAGCTTAGCATTAGACATTTGAGCACCACTCCAGAAAGGAACTGCGATATCAGCAAATTCTTTCATTGAAGTATAGACTTCATTGAAAAATTTGTTTTCTGCAGCATTCTTATTTAAAGAA
>MDSY01010638.1_pt1 | contig 10457 bp, 8 predicted proteins | sample 811131 | NCBI WGS metagenome assembly MDSY01 (sample SAMN05326643, study PRJNA326480) | marine metagenome | isolation source: seawater | place: Atlantic Ocean: South West | collected 2010
AAGGAAAATTGGATGTGATTGTGTCGGATATGGCAGCAGACACTACAGGAAATAAGTCTTTAGATTCTATTAGAACAAATCAACTTTGCGCTGAAGCAATAAATTTCTCATTCAAAATGCTCAAAAAAGATGGAATATTTGTATCAAAGTTGTTTATGGGTGAAGATTTTATTGAAGTTAAAAATTTAGCTAAATCTATATTTAAAAATGTGAATTTTTTCAAACCAGAATCGAGCAGAAATGAGTCCAAAGAAACTTATTTACATTGCGAGAATTTAAAGACTTTATAAATTTAAATAATTGTATATAAGTTTATATGGATACAATTAAAGAAGCTTTAACCTTTGATGATGTTTTGATGCTTCCTAGGTATTCCAATATTCTTCCCTCAGATACAAATATTAAATTAGAATTAACTAAAAATATTGTTTTAAAAGTTCCTTTTTTATCTTCAGCTATGGATACTGTAACAGAAGCAAAAATGGCTATATCAATAGCTAACGAAGGGGGAATGGGGATAATACATAGAAATTTAAAAATAAAAGATCAAACACAAGAAGTTAAAAAAGTAAAAAAAAAAAAATTAATTGTCGGTGCAGCAATAGGTACAAATAATGAGGATTTAGATAGAGCAAGAGCATTAATTGCTAACGGAGTAGATTTAATAGTTATAGATACTGCTCATGGTCATAGTGAAAAAGTCTTAAAAGCCTTGTCCAGATTAAAAAAATTAAAAAATAATATCCCGGTTTGTGTTGGAAATATAGCAACAGGAGAGGCAGCAAAAAAATTATATAATTCAGGAGCAGACATTATAAAAGTAGGAATAGGCCCTGGTTCAATTTGTACTACAAGAATGGTAGCGGGAATAGGAGTGCCCCAAATATCAGCTATAATGGAAGTCAAAAAAACCTTAAACAAAAAAAAAATAAAAATAATTTCAGACGGAGGGATTAAATTTTCAGGTGATATAGCAAAAGCACTAGCTGCAGGGGCTGACGCCATTATGATGGGGTCAATATTTGCCGGAACAGATGAAAGCCCAGGAAACAAGTTTAAAGTTAATGGAAAAATTTATAAACAATACAGAGGCATGGGATCAATAGGAGCTATGTCATCTGGGTCAGCTAATAGATATTTTCAAAAAAATTTTAAAGATAAATCTAAGTTTGTGCCTGAAGGAGTAGAAGGAAGAGTTGAATATAAAGGAAGTGTATCTAAAATTATTTACCAATTAAAGGGAGGATTAAGATCATCCATGGGATATATTGGTGCTAAAAATTTGAATGAAATAACAAAAAAAGCAAAATTTATTAAAATTACAAAAGCTGGATTTTATGAAAGTATGGTGCATAGTGTAGAGATGACACAAGAAAATATTAACTATAAACTATAATTATGAAAATATTTAAATTAATTTTAATTATAATTCTAATTCCAAACCCTTTATTATCCAAAACAAAATATTTTCAAGAAGGTATTAGCCTTTATAAAAATAAAAAATTTAATGAAGCTAAATTCAAGTTTGAGCAAGATATTGTATTCAACCCTAAAAATGAACTGTCTTATTTATATTTATCAAAAATATTTAAAAAAGAAGATAAAAAAGATTTAGAGGAACAAAATTTAAATACAGTTATTTTACTTAATCCTAAAAATGAAGAAGCCATATATAATCTTGCAAAACTAAAATTAAAACTATCAGATTATAAAAAAAGCAAAGAATTAAATGATAAATTAAGTTCTTTATGTAATAAATTTTGCAATCAAAGTTTAAAGCTGAATATTGAAATTGAAAATTTGGCAAAAAAATAAATGCAACTTTATAATGGTAATGATAAAATATTAATAATCGATTTTGGCTCTCAGGTTACAAAATTAATTGCAAGAAGAATTAGGGACTTAGGTGTATATTCAGAAATTGTAACGGTAAAAAATTTAATAAAACTAAAAAATTACGATAAAATAAAGGGTTTTATATTTTCAGGTGGTCCTTCAACCGTAACAAAAAAAAAATTTCCATCAGTTCCAAAAGAGATTTTTAATGAAAAAATTCCAATTCTAGGAATTTGTTATGGATTACAATTAATTGCAAAATTATACGGAGGAAAAATTAAGCCATCAAAAAAAAGAAGAGAATTTGGAAGAGCCTTAATATTTAAAAAAAAAAAATCATTATTAACTAAAAATTTTTTTAATAAAAATAAAAGTGTTTGGATGAGCCATGAAGATGCTGTTGTAAGAATACCAAAAAATTTTAAAATAGTTGCTTCTACGAAAAATTCTAATCTTACAATTATTGAAAATACAAAAAAAAAAATATACGGAGTACAATTTCATCCTGAAGTTACTCACACAGATAACGGAAAACAAATAATTAAAAACTTTGTGTTTCTAATTTGTAAGGCAAAAAAAAAGTGGAGTGTGGTCTCTCAAAAAAAAAAATTAATTAAAGAAATAAAAGACATAACTAAAAAGAATAAAGTTATTTGTGCTTTATCAGGAGGAGTAGATAGCAGTGTTGTGGCTTTATTAATTAATAAAGCAATCAAAAAAAATTTAATTTGTGTAATGGTTGATACTGGGTTGATGCGAAAAAATGAATTTAAATATACATATCATATATTTAAAAAAAAATATAACTTGAATGTAAAATTAATTAATGCATCTTCAATTTTCTTAAAAAAACTCAAAAACGTTTCAAATCCAGAAAAAAAACGTAAAATAATTGGAAATTTATTTATTAAAATTTTTGAAAAAGAATCTAAAAAACATAAAAATATAAAGTTTTTAGCTCAAGGAACACTTTATCCCGACATTATTGAAAGTAGATCCTCAACAGGAAGCAAAACATCAAAAATAAAATCTCACCATAATGTTGGAGGTCTTCCCAAAAAAATGAACCTAAGATTAATGGAGCCTTTGAAAGAATTTTTTAAAGATGAGGTAAGAACCTTAGGAAAATCTTTAGGTTTGATAAAAGAAATCAATTATAAACACCCATTCCCTGGACCAGGACTAGGAATTAGAATAATTGGAAAAATTACGCAAGAAAAAATTAAAATTCTTCAGGAAGCAGATTACTTATATATTAATGAATTAATAGAAAACAATCTTTATAATAAAATCTGGCAAGCTTATGCGGCTTTACTTCCTATTAAAACAGTAGGTGTTATGGGCGATTCTAGAACATACGAATATATTTGTTTATTAAGAGCTGTAACATCAGAAGATGGTATGTCTGCAGATTATTATAATTTTACAAAAAATTTTTTTGATAAAATTTCAAATAAAATTATAAATAATGTAAAAGGAATAAATAGAGTTGTGTATGACATAACATCTAAACCACCTAGTACAATTGAATTAGAATAATGAAAAAAAAAATTAAAAAATTTATATTAAAAAAAAATAAATCTAAAATTGTTTGCCTTACAGCTTATTCAAAAAATATATCAAAAATTTTGGACTGTCACTGCGATTTAGTTTTAGTGGGAGATTCAATGGCAAATGTATTGTATGGTTTTAAAAACACTCATAAAATTACTTTAGATAATATAATTCAACATACTCTAAGTGTACAAATTGGAATAAAAAAATCATTGTTGGTTGTAGATATGCCAAAAAATTCTTACAATAATTCAAAAAAAGCTTTGCAAAGTGCTAAATTAATTATGCGCTCAACAAAATGTGAAGCTGTAAAATTAGAGAGTAATAATAAAAATTATAATATTATAAAAAAATTAGTAAAAAAAAATATACCAGTTATGGGCCATATAGGTTACACACCTCAATTTAAAAAAAAATTTAAAGTTGAAGGTGATACAAAAACTAAAGCCAATCTGTTACTTGATGAGGCGCTAAAGATTGAGGATGCGGGTGCATTTTCAATAGTGCTTGAGTGTATTGCCCCTCAAGCCTCCAAATTAATCACAAAAAAACTAAAAATTCCAACTATTGGAATAGGCTCATCTTCTTACTGTGATGGGCAAATATTAGTTACAGATGATATGCTTGGCATTAGCGGTTTTTATCCTAAATTTGTAAAAAAATACGCAAACTTGAATAGAATAATTGAAAAAGCTGTAAAAAAATATACTAGAGAGGTTAAAGAAAGAAAATTCCCAACAAAAAAAAACTTTTTAAATGGAACAAAATCTAAATAAAAAAATAGAATTTAAAGTAAAATTTTTTTCTTTTTTAAGAGAGAATAAAAAAAAAATTATATTCTTAATTTTAATATTGTTAATTTTAATTATATCTATTTCTTTTACAAAGATAAATAATGAAAAAAAAAATATCTTGATTTCTGAAAAATATATAGAAGCAGGATTATATTTAACATCTAATAATTTTGAAAAATCAAAAAATATTTACGAAGAAATTATAGTAAGCAAAAATAAGTCTTATTCAATTTTATCTTTAAACACTATTTTAGAAAATAACCTAGAAACAGATAAAAATAAAATTCTAAATTATTTTAGAATTATTGAAGAATTAGATAATTCTAAAGAACAAAAAGATTTAGTTATTTTTAAAAAAGCTTTATTTTTAATTGATGAATCTGATGTACAAGAGGGAAAAAAATTATTAAATTATTTAATAGATTCTAATTCTGAATTAAAATTTTTAGCGGAAGAAATTTTAGCTAAGTAAAAATTAGCAAATAATGAAATTATTTTATATCTTAATAATTTTAATATTTTTTCAAAGCTGTTCTTTTGATAATAAAACTGGTATTTGGAAAAACGAAAATAATAGTTCTAAAAATGAAAATGAAATTTTTAGTGAATTTAAGAAACTTACTTCTTCAAATGAACCTTACAATGCAATATTACCAATTAAACAAGGTGTTAAATTTAATCTCACTTCACAAATTAATAATTTTTCCTGGACAGATATATTTTACAATAAATCAAATAATCTAGATAATTTTAATTATAATGATTTTAATAAGCTAATTTTCAAAAGTAAAAAAATATCAAAGTTTCAAATTAAAAATTATCTATTGTTAGAAGAAAACAATATCATATTGAGTGATCAAAAAGGAAATATAATTATATTTTCCTTAAATAAAAATAAAATAATTAATAAATTTAATTTTTACAAAAAAAGATATAAAAAATTTAATAAAAATTTAAATTTAATTGTTGAAAATAATATAATATATACTTCTGATAATTTAGGTTATCTATATGCTTTTGATTACTTAGAAAATAAAATCTTATGGGCAAAAAATTATAAAATACCTTTCGGTTCTAACTTAAAAATATTTAAAAATAAACTTATTGCAGCAAACCTAAATAATAATTTATATTTTTTTGATAAAGAAAATGGTGAAATATTAAAATTAATCCCAACGGAAGAAACTACATTTAAAAATGAATTTATTAATAATCTATCCTTAAGTAATAAAAATTCTTTCTTTTTAAATACTTACGGATCTTTATATTCAATCGATAATAAAACATTAAAAATAAATTGGTTCTTAAATTTAAATCAATCTTTAGATTTGAATCCAAGCAATTTATTTTCAGGGAATCAAATCATTAATAATAAAAATAAAATCGTTATAACTTCTGATAAGTTCACGTATATCTTAAATGTTGATGATGGTTTAATTATTCATAAAAAAAACTTTACTTCACTTGTTAAACCCCTAATGATTAATGACCATCTTTTTTTGATTAGTAAAAATAATTTATTAATTTGTATGGATATAGTTACTGGTAATATTATTTATTCATATGACATAAATAGAAAAATTGCAGATTTTATCAATACAAAAAAAAAAAAAGTATTATTTAAAGAAATCGTAATGGTTAACAGTAAGATTTTTATTTTTCTTAAAAATTCTTATGTTTTAAAGTTTAATGTAGATGGAAATTTAGAAGAAGTAGTTAAGTTGCCAGCTAAAATGAAATCACACCCAATATTTGTTGATCAATCTTTATTATTTACAGATTACAAAAACAAAATCCATATTGTTAATTAGTTATTTGATTTTCCACTTAATAGGGAAAGCTGTTTAATTTTAAGACCTTCCAAATTATCAGCAGGTTTAACCGGATAGTCCCCTGTAAAATAATGATCGCTGAACTGCGGATAATTTATATTTCTAATATCTCCAGTTAAAGCCTTATATAATCCCTTTAAACTTAAAAATTTTAAACTTTTTGCGTTAATGTGAGCACACATTTCTTTAATATCTTTTTTATTAGCTAATAATTCATCTTTTGTTGGCATGTCGACACCATAGAAATCTGGGTATTTTATTTCAGGGCAAGCTATTCTTACATGAACTTCTTTAGCTCCTGCTTCATAAAGCATTTTTACAATCTTATGACAAGTAGTACCTCTAACTAAAGAGTCATCAATAAGTATTATCGATTTATTTTTCACGATAGTTTTAGTTGAGCTTAATTTTAATTTAACCCCTAAGCTTCTAATATTTTGTGTTGGTTCAATAAAAGTTCTACCCACATAATGATTTCTTATTAAGCCTAACTCAAATTTTTTTTTTGATTCTTCCGCATAACCTAAAGCTGCCGGAACTCCTGAATCCGGAACAGGAACAACTAGGTCCGCTTCAAGGTCTGTTTCCTTTGCTAGTTCAAAACCAAGTTTTTTTCTATACTCATAGGCACATTTCCCATCAATTAAACTATCTGGTCGGGCAAAATAAATATACTCAAAAACACATGGCCGAGCTTTTTGTTTTGGAAAAGGTTTTATACTTTTTATTTCTTCTTTTTCAATAATAACAATTTCACCATTCTCAACTTCTCTTAAAAAAGTTGCGCCAACTATATCAAGCGCACATGTTTCGGATGCAAAAATGTAAGAATTTTTTAATTTACCTATTACCAAAGGTCTAATCCCAAAAGGATCTCTTACTCCTACTAATTTTTTATTTGTCATTAAAACAAGTGAGTATCCACCCTGTATTTGAAAAAGAGCATCAATTAATTTATCTGTAAATTTCTCTCTTTTTGATTTTGCTATAAGTTGAACAATAGTCTCTGTGTCACTAGTTGTATTAAAGATTGCACCGTCTTTAACCAGAGATTCTCTTAATAGCAATGCATTGGTTAAATTTCCGTTATGAGCAACACTTAAACCACCCATATGTAAGTCTGCAAAAAATGGCTGTATATTTCTTAAAGAAGTTCCACCCGTTGTAGAATATCTATTATGTCCTATTGCAAAATTACCCGGTAGCCTTTTTAGAATTTCAGGATTTGTAAAATGATCTCCCACTAAACCCTGCCTTTTTTCCAAATGATAGTTTTTACCATCAAAAGAAACTATTCCACATCCCTCTTGACCTCTGTGTTGTAAAGCATGTAATCCAAGCGCAACCAATGCTGAAGAGTCCTCATGATTAGAAATCCCGAAAATTCCACACTCTTCTCTTAATTTATCTAATTTATATTTTTTCAATTTTTTCTTTTGTATCTATGAAATCTTCACTAGAAGGAAACTCATCTATTAAAATTTCACTACCTTTATTTATTATGTTGAATGAAATTGCACGTTCAGCCGATATACCCCAATTTTGATAAGGATAAAACCAATTAAAAATAGAAAACAAGCAAACTGATACAATATATCCTTTGAAAAAACCAAATAATAAACCAAATGCCTTATCAGTAGAACCAACGCCAGTCCAAGTAATGGCTCGACCTAAAGATCTTCCAATAACTATTATTATAAAAAGAGTAAAAATAAAAGTCACCACACCTAAACCAATATTATTTATAAATTCAGACTCAATATATTCGCTTACAAGAGGCTGAAACTTTGGAACTAATATTATTGTTATGACAGTTGATAAAATCCATTTCATAAATGAAATCAAACTTAAAGAAAATCCTTTTAAAAAACATTGAATAACACTGTAAAGTAAAATGAGAGAAAAAAATAAATCTAATAAATTAAGATTGCTAAAAATATTATTAAAGGAAACACTCATCAAACTAGTTTGTCATCTTCATTGCCGAAAGGTTTAAGTGTTAATATTAATTTTGGAAGTAAAGTTAATACTGAAATCATAGCAAGTAACATCGCTATACCAGTAAAAATACCGAAATAAATAGTAGGAATAAAATTTGACAGGACTAAAATTGAAAAACCAAAAACAATTGTTATGGATGTGTTTAAAATTGCAATTCCAACAGTACTATGACACCTATCTAAAGTTTTGTTGTAATCATTAATCTTTTTAAACTCCTCCTTAAATCTATAAATATAATGAATGCTATTATCCACAGCTATACCAATAGTAATAGCAGCAATTGTAATAGTCATCATATCAAGTGGAATACCTAACAATCCAATTATACCAAGAATAAAAAAGGCAGCTATGAAATTTGGAACAACACCTATAAAAGAAAGTGTTACATTTCTAAATAGTATAAAAAACATTACAAAAATTCCAAGCATCACTATTCCCAAAGTAAGTATTTGTGATTTAAACAAACTTTGTAATAAATTATTAAATAAAATAAGAACACCAGCTAATTTATATTCATCTTTTTCTAAACCTAATTTAGTATTTAAGTCTGTATTTATTTTTTTTATTAATTCATTTCTTCTTAAATTTTCTGAAGAGTCTTTTATCCTCACATTAATTCTTGCTTCATCTTTATCTACCGATATATAAGGCGCAACTATTTCTTTTTTTATTTCATCAGGAATTTTGCTGTATAAAACTGCTATTTCTAAACTTTGTAATTCTTTTTTATTTAAATCTTCTGCAACTCTTAAAATAGACCCAAAAGATATAACTTTTCCAATTTCTGGTAATGAATCTAAATAATCATGAACTTTAATAATTTTATCCATTTTATCTCTTGTGAACCAATACTTTGCTTTATTTTCTTCATTTTCATTTTCTTCCTCCCATTCTGAGAATTCATCTTCTTCATTATTTTCTTTTTTTATTATGGGAAACTTCAATATTATATTCAATGGAGTGGTACCTCCCAAATCATCATCAATTTTTTTCATCCCTTTATAGATTTCTGTTTCTTTATCAAAATAATTAATAAAGCTATTTTCTACTTCAAGTTTTGAAATACCAATTATACTAAAAAGAATTATTATGAGTGTAGACCCAAAAATTAAAATTTTATTATTTTTAGTAAAGGAACCTAAAGCTGATGTAATTAAAGATTTCTCAGTATCTTTTACATCTATCTCAGTTTCTGTTGAAAAAATATTTAACAAAGAAGGTAACAATAAAAATGTTATAAATAATGATATTATTAAACCTAAGGTCATCATCCAGCCAAAGTCGATAATTGGCTTTATTCCACTAAATACTAACGATAAAAAAGCACAAATCGTAGTTAAAACAGTATAAAGAATAGGCAGCATCATTTTTTTACTGGCGTCTAGAACAGCTTCATTTTTACTTAATTGAGGAAATTCTTTTTTAAGCTGAAGAAATCTAACTGTTACGTGAATATTCATTGCCATGTTCAGTATAAGCATCAAAGCAATAAAATTAGATGAAATTACAGTTACCTTCCACCCAACAAATCCAAGCAATCCAATCATAACTATTACAGATGTGGCGCAGCCTAATAAAGGCATTATTACCCATTTAATATTTTTAAAAATTAACCATAAAGTAAAAATTATAAATATAAAAACTCCAATACCAAAAACTACGATATCATTTTTGATATAACTCATCATGTCATCTGCAATCATTGGGATGCCACCTAAATGAATTTTAGCATTCTCTCCATATTTATTTATGACGTCTCTTATTTCAGTTATATTTTGATGATTTCTTAAATTATATAGATTTTTATAATCTTCATATTCATTTAAAAAATTTTTATAATTTATCTTCTCATCTTTTGATAAACCAGCTTCAATAGATTGATTAAAATATTTATCTTTTATTTTTATGAACTCAGCTAATCTTTCATCTTTTTTTAAATAAACAACAATTCCAGATGTTTTTCCATCCTCGCTGATAACATAATTTTTATAAATTGGACTATTTATTATTTCTTCAAAACCTCTTTTTTTATCGATTTCTGGGTAAGCTAAAGTTTTATAATTTTTTAATCTTTCCATTAAACTTTCATCAGTACTTTTTAAAAGAGGTACATCTATGATAGTAATAACGCTATCAACCCAAGTTAATTTTTCTATTTTGGACTTAAGTAATTGTAAATTTAAAATAGTCTCATTCTCAATAAAACTTGAAACTGGTGTGTAGGTAAGAACTAGAAAATCTTTTGAACCGTATGTTTCATTAACTTCTCGCAAATACTTAAGATCAGGATCTCCTTCGAGCAATAAAGCATCAGATGATGCATCTAAATTAAAATTTTTAGAAAAGAATAAAGAAAAGCCAATTATTAATAGAATTAAAAATAAAGTAAATTTAGAATAGTCTATTACTATTTTTTTATATATTTTGGATAGCATATCTA
>MDSY01104183.1_pt1 | contig 10457 bp, 4 predicted proteins | sample 811131 | NCBI WGS metagenome assembly MDSY01 (sample SAMN05326643, study PRJNA326480) | marine metagenome | isolation source: seawater | place: Atlantic Ocean: South West | collected 2010
CACCGCCCACACCGGCACCACGCACGCTCTGTGGTGTGTCACACTCCGCGAAGTGGCTCGGGGAACTTCAACGGAGTCACTCGTCACTTCGCGTATCATGCCTCGTGTCGGTATACCCCGCGTCGCGGCGCGGGTCGGGAATTCGTTTCGCGAAACTTGTCGTGAACGAGAATCAGTCGATGATGATTCCAAGAATTTGACCCCGAAGCAGCGTTCGGCGAAGAAGCTTTTAGTGGAGTTCCCGCTTGAGTTCCACTCGGGGGACGATGACAGCGACGATACGGAGCGAGATGCTCGGGAAAACTTGAAAACGCCGTCTGGTGCGGTATCGGGGGGGGGCAACCGCACGCGCCGAACTAATCGCCGAAATTCACGAAATGCGCCGAGTACACTCGCCGAGGCGCAGGTTGATGGCGCTGGGAACGCAGTGCGACGACAAACGGGCGGCACCACGACCACTGTGGATGCCAACGCGGTGGGCGGTCGCAGAGATTATCCGGTCGAGGCGAATGTACGTGGTCGGAATCCCCGGGGACGCGGTTTGTTTGGGGGACGGAGTTTTCGGGACAATCTTCCATCCATTTCTTTGTTTAATCTGTTTGCGCGCGGCGGGGGTATCCCCCGGGACGGCGATGGGGACGATGATGAGACCAAACAGTCACCCCGATCCGGCAAACACCTGTGGAAGAAAGTAAGCGCTAATAAAAAGACGTTAATCGGCGAGTTCGAGCGCACTGGTTTGTCTAACAGTTATTGGAGAAAACGCGCGGACATCACTGCTTTTTTTCACGGAATCGACCGCGACGTGAACGGGCGGAGAAAAAACCGAGCGCAAGCGTTACGCAGCGCCGCTCAGAAGCTCTCGAAGCGCACCAAGTTCAGCCAACACGAAGATGAGCACTTTCTTGAAGAGCGGAGTGAACTGGAGTACTTGTCTAAAACGGAGACTCAGGCGCTGTGTAAGGACAGAGGGTTGCGCGTTCGCGACGGCCCCGATCGAAGTTTGATCGACTCTCAAATTTTGAAATCCAGATTGCTCCATTACGCGCACGGACGGTTCGGGGTGGATTGGTTCGAGCCTTCGCCTTTTGGGCGGAATAAAAGGGGCTATTATGCGCCGTTATTATTTGCGCTGTCACAGTGCGTGTTGGTGTCATCGCTCACCGTTGGCACAACCTACGGCGTGTACACTTTTGCTGAAAACTGGCACTCCGCTCAAAATTGTCACAAAATATGGAACTGGATGAACCCGCAGTGCCAGGCGGCGGACTTTTTGCGCTCAAACGCGAAACAAGCCGTGTACCGGTGGTACTACCAGGTTGGGAGTGTTATCGCGTTGAGAGCTGGGGCTTGGTTCGATGCGCTTTCCAGGGAAGCGGGGAGATTAGCCGCGGAAGCCACGGAGGGGTTGGCGTCGCAGATGGACGTCGAGGGGATTGGGGACGGAACGGGTGCTTCGAGGGAAAACAGAAGGGAGAGGAGGTAGCATTCAAAATACGAGTAACAAAAAACTTTCAAATAATAATTCATCTAATGAACCCCCCAACTCGGTTGGCGTGCTCCCTCACCTTCGTGTCAATCACCTCCTCGAACATGCTGAGGGTCAACGTGGGCGTACCCTGCGAAGCCCCGTACGCCGCGCCTTGCGCCCCCGCAACGGTTTTCGCGATTTCGCGCCCAGAGAACCCGTCAATTTTTTTAGCCGCGGCGATCAACGCCGCATCCGTAATTTTCTCATCCACCACGATAGACGTGCCTCTCTTCCCACCACCTCGTTTCCCCCCGCTGCCGATGCCAAGCGCCCCCAAGAACCCTTGCGCCGGAACATCGTCACCAGCGTCCTCCCCATTGATGATCAACTTGTTAAAGTAAAGCTTCAGCATCTTCTGGCGAGTCAGCTCATCCGGTAACCCGAACTCCATGGATTCGTCCATCCGGTCGAGAACGGCGCTGTCAAGATCCTCCGGCCGGTTCGTAGCGATCACGAGCACGACGTCGCGGGATAGCTCACCAGTTCGGTACAGTAACGCGTTCAACGCAGCTCTTACGCCACCTGGCGAGTTAACAGTGCTCCCTCCGTTTCTTGAGTTAACAGACCCTGAATCACTCGCACCGGTTCTTTTGCTCAGAAACGCATCCGCTTCATCAATAAATAATAATAATCCTTTCTTGCTCGTCCCGGCCCAGTCGAACAGCTCGTGGATCTTCGTCACTGCATCTGCGCCTAATGGAGCGACATCGCCGCCGGTCATCAGGGCGTAGTCGAGGCCGGAGTGGCGTGCCAAACGTTTTGCTGCCATCGTTTTACCCGTTCCTGGCGGCCCGTACAGCATGACGTTTCTGAAGGGCGCGCCGTTTGCGCGCGTGTTAGCAGTCGCAACAGCGAGCCTTCGCACTCGCGTTTCGAGTTTCGAATCCAACACCACGTCACCGAGGATACCACCAGAAGCCGTGACAGGAATAGCATCTTTAGCTTTACCATTAGTCATACCTCCTTCCGCTGCTTTGGGCGCCTCCGCCACCGCCTTAGCCGCAGCCGGTCGGAAGCCATACGCGTTCCGGCTCGTTTCTCTCACCAAGTTGGGTTGCCCCAGGTACCGCTCCAGCACTCTGAACCCCATACGCGCGCCTTCCCTAGCGCCGTACACACCAACAGCTAATGCGGTGACACCCCCAACAAGCGCCACGCCCCTCTTCTCATCCGCCAATAAGCTATTAAATCCGTTCCCAACAAATCCAGTGAACTCCTTCAGAAGCGCCAACGCCTTCCCCATCTCGGCTTCCACTTTCGCCACCATCTGCCTTCGAATCACGTCTTCGTTCGCTCTGTTCTCCGCGATCCTTCCCTCCGCGTCGGAAATGGACTTGGCACGGATCAACTCGCGTTCGTGTTCCGCTTTTCGGCGGTCGGTTTCACGTCTGCTTTGTTGGATTGATTCCTCCGTCTGTCGCCGGGCCGTCTCTTGCCGCCGACTAGCGTCCTCCTGCATCTGCACCATCTCCGCGTTCCTTTGCCTCGTCTGTTCGTGCTCCGAGTTGTATCTTTTTCTCGCCAGCTCATCCTCGTACTGCTTCATCTGCGCGTGCTGCTGCGACCGGTTCTGGTCAGTCTGCCGTTGCTGCTCCCCGCGCTCGCGTTCCGCCGCGATTTGGTGTTGCGCAGTTGCCGCTTGCATCTCGGCGGTTTTCGCCATCGCTTCCTGCTGCTTCGTTGCTTCCTGCGCATGGGATAACTCAATGACCTGTAGTATGTTGGGGGTGGGGGTTGGTGTGAGGGGTATGGAGGGTTAGTATTATGGCCTTGCTTTAAAATGACACAGCTGTATATGGTAGCGCTGTAGATGGTACATCTGAAGGACTCAAAAGCGTTCTCGGAAGCGGCGCATGCATCGAAACACTATAGATCGTCAAGATGATCTGTCGCGATCGGAGCGCGCTTCGTCGGTCACACCAGAATTATTGCCCATACGTACCCTCTTCGCGTGCGTCGATGAGTTGATCTCTCTCAACGCTTTCGCCCCGCGTTCAAGCGCCTCGGGGTCGAAGCTCGACGTCACCGTGTTCGCCTTCTTGTCATCCTTGGCGCACGACGCGACCGCAGGCACGGCGACGGCGGCGGCACCCAGCGTGACACGCGCGCCGTACGCGGAGACCGCGTTGCGAAGCATGGTGGGGTTATTTTATGACTGTGCAGGCGCTGTTAACTGCGACCTGTCTAATAAACGCGGCTGTTCACCCAGCCGGCCTTGTGCGGGGCCTGCGCGCGCGAGAGGCAATGGCGACGGTCCGATGCGATCCAGAGTCGAGGTGGCAGCGCAAAAAACTTCTGCAGGCAAATTCCGGCCAGCAAAAAGTCGAGTATTCACTGTTTAATCTTGAGTTCAAAACGGGTGATAACGTTACCAGATAGCTCTGGCGAAAAATTCAAAAATCGTTGTGTTTTTTTTTGGTTTCTCCATTCGGGCGGCGGGGCTCTCCCATCACACCTGCGCCGCGCTCCCTTAAACGCGCGCGCGCCCGCTCGGAAGTACGAAGGGTCCTTCGTGTCTTCGACGAACCGGAACTCGCGGAACTGGCCCGGTCTTTTGTCTGGACCGAGCCTCCGGACCCGAGTGTTCCCTCGGCTCGACCGATAAATCTCGCAGCTGCGGGTAACGGCAACGGATATCAGCAGGTCGTGGCGAACGTTGGCAAGACGCACTACGGGGCGCGATGTCCGACGACGGCTCCCCCGGCTCCGCGCTCCGCGCACTGACCACGAAGCTGCGCCACTCGCTGCTTGATATCCGCGAGCGCGCGCTCGCGTCGTTGGCGTTCAAGCTGGACAATGGCCTGCTGAACGCATCCGACGTCGGGCGTAATCTCCCAATCCTTCGAGCGCTGTTGGAGTGGTTCAACTTTGAAGAGAGTAGTGACAAGGACAAGGATGTGCTCGAAATGCTCCGCCGGGTCGCGACTGAGGACCCCAGCTCTGTAGAACGACTACTGGAACTCGGCGCGGACCGGTTCTTGCGTGACCTATCCTCCGACGGCGGCGAACATCTATCGCCATCCATCGAGAGCTTGATTTTGTTTTGGGAAAAGGGAGGGCAATCTGGCGACAAACCAAAATCGGCACCCGCGTCGCCAGCAAGGACATCCTCAAAGCAAGCCTCGTACGCCGCGGCGGCGCAGAAAGCCGCGGCTGGAGCGGGTGGGGACGCGTCAGGTGATTCCGAGGCGGACAAGGAGGAGGGGAAGAAGGCGGAAAGACCTGCCAAGAGTAGTGGTACTGCTGAATATAATCTCGAGAAGAAGGACGCTACGTCGGATTCAGATTTGAAAGAATCTGCCCCTCCAACTTTGGACGCGAAGACCAAGGAGTTGTTCCTAAGGAACCCGCGACTCGCCGCAACCTACTGGCGGCTAAAGCGACAGCACGACAACCTTGGGAACGACGCTAGTGACACAGACAGGGCGGCGGCGATGCGCGCTCACGTTCTGGAGGAGGCGGCGGCATTGGACCGGGAAACGGTTACCCGCACGCAATCGGGATCGCTAAAATTGGAACGCATCCTGTTAGCGCCGAGTGACGAGCAGCGGGTTTTCGAGCTCGGCGTAAGGCTCACATACGCAGACCAGACCACACTACTCCTAGCCGCGTTGACCGAGTTACGGGAATCCTTACTCGTGGATTTACCCCCGCAAGCGCTGGTGCAGCGACCGACCGCGATTGACGCTGTAATTTCGTTGGCCAGAGCGGTGGATGGCCCGACCGCGTTGGCCAGGGTCACGGTGCGAGACGCAGACACGAACGACATGGACTCTATGGTGACACCACAACAGGTACGATCGGCAGCGTTAATCACCCTAAGAGCCTTTGTCGAATCCTTAAAAGGAGCCCTGGGCCACGCCGCTGATGGCGCGCACAAGGTCGCCCCTCCGATTGTTCCCAAAAACGAACGACAAGCCAAGGAAAATCCGTCTCTGCCTTCGAGCAACGCGATCGCGACGAGAGCCGCGCTTTCGTACCCTCCTCCGGAAGGAGGATTGCTTGTGTTCTCTGCGTTCGCGTCGGTACCCAACGTGGTCCCGGCGGCGGCGAACCACGCGCTTGGGGATGCCATGTGTACACTACCCGTAGCACATGAGATTGCGCTGGCGGTGATTCCCATGCTCGCCAACGCGTCCACTTCAGGCGACGCTTTATCCATTTTGGAAGCACTGGCGCCGTTGCTGGAGTTTTCGGAGGTGGACGGAGTGCAGAGTGACGTGTCCGGTGATGCGGACGAAGTGGAGGCGAAGTTACGAATCAAAACGACACACGTGGCGCACCGGTTATCATCCTATGTCTACGCCATGGAGGTTGCGTTGCGAAATGCGTCCGTCAACGCGAGCCCGGACGGCACGGACGACGCGCTTCCGAAAGGCGAATCCCCTGTGTTCTTTCCCGCGCTCGCTATGTGTGCGGTGTTTATCTCTGCTGCGGGCACGGAGGTTGTCGCTGAAGCTGTGGCGACTGGTGGCATCCCATCCCGACTAGTGGAACGCCTCTCCACCGCCGCTATTGACGAGCTGCTCGCCGCCGCCGTGCCTGGATTAAGAGCCGCGAGTTTAGCCGCGCTCGCGACGTTGGGCGACTCCACTTCTCAAAACGAAGTCGCCGCCGCTGAGGCTGCGGATGTCGGATTACAAGCCGCGGAAACCGCCGCGAAGGATGACGCGGAACAAGCTGCGAACCGCACGCCGCACGACGCCGCCGGTCTCGCCACGGCGGCGTTACCTGCGCTCGACTACTTAGCGCAAGACGAGTCTGAACCGTTAGCGGCGCGGTTGATCGCCACGGTTTTAACCTCCGCCGCCTCAGCCACTGCGGCACAGGAGTTTGCGCCGTACGACTCGGAAACGGAGATGGTCGCATCGAGGAATTGGTTACTCAGAGGAATCAACGACGTGCGTTTGGCGACTAAAAAACTTCTGGCGCACCGCAACCCGGCGGGCAGGCGAGGCGCGTACGCCGCTTTGGCCGCGGCGGCGGAGATTTCCCTCGCGCCGAGTGACTCGGGTGATGGACAACAACCGGATACCGCCGCCCGAGCGGTATCAAACGCCGCGCGAGCCGTGATGCTGGGCGATGACGTGGTTGGCGAGATCGTTGCGGGCGGGTTGAGCGATGCGACGACCCGGGTGTACGCGGCGAAGTGCTTGAACTGCATAGCGGCCGGGGCTGGGTCTTCCGATGAAGAAGCCTCGCGAGCCGCGGTTTCCCTGTTACCTTGGCTACCGTGGCTGGAGTGCGACCTCGACGACGAAACTGCGGGGCCGGCGGTGTCCGCGGCGGCCGCGGCGGCGGTGCGAGCGGCGCCGAGCGATATGTGGACGCCGCTTGAGCCTTTGTTAAGGGGGTTGTTCCACCGCGCGCCACGGCGCAGAGCGGCGGCGGCGGAGGGTCTGGCACGCGCGCTTGGGCTGAACCCCGATTTGCCCGCCCCGACGGAGCTACCAAGATCGTTGCCTGAGTCCGCCAGAGCTTGGATCGACCCGTTCGGCGGGGTGTTGAGGCACGCGGATTACAGTAGGAAGGTTGGGCGAAATGTTGGGAATGATTCATCCGATATCGGCGATTCGGACGTCCCGTCCTTCGTGGACCAGTACACCCAGCCCGGCCGTCCGTCTGTTTTGAGCTCAGTTTTTGAGCCAGACGACGTGGATGAGCTGTTCCAGGTGCTGGTCGGTGATAAGCGCCTAGGGCCGTCAGTCAGGTGCGCCGCCGCGGACCAGCTGTGCGTGTGTGCGGCGGATGAACGGCTGGAGAGTGAAATCACGAAACCTGCGAACTTAGCCGCGGTCGCTAGGTTAGCCACCACCGGGCTAATCTCGGAAGGCCCCGAGCTGGACGTCGCAAGCGCAGCGCTGAAGTTCCTAGCCGCGGTCGTCTCGAGATCCCGAACCGCTCGAAACTTCTTTTCCGAAACGGCTGGCAACGGAGGGTCGAGCTTCAGAGCACCGTACGGCAGGGCGGTGCAGTTATTTCCCCTAGCGTTTCACCCCAGGGTTTCGGTGCGAGAGCGCCTCGCCGTGTTCGTAACCTACTTAGCGTTTGGGTCGGTGTCGGACATCGCGGTTGAAAGAGTGAGTGGTACTGTCGGAAAAAATAACACCAGCTTCACCGTTAACGCCTCACTGTCTCTGCCCGCGGTGTTGAACCATCAGCTGGTGTTGCCCGTGCGGGTCGTGGAGTTGACCTCCGAGTTTGATGATGGTAACTCTTCCGCGACTTCACCCAAAATTCGCGCGATGTTGAGTCAGCGGCGGGAAGTGCGACGGCTGGGGGGTGCCGCGGGTGCGTTAGCCGCGCTTGAACGACAGATGATGGAAGACTTGCTTAATGGTGGTTCACAGCAACACAAACAGGATTCTCAAAACGCGCGCATCGCGGATGCGCAGCTGCGGTGGGCCTCGCCCGCGTCATCGGCGATGATGAGCCTGGCGAGGTTGGCGTCAGCGCAGTCGCACAGTGATGCAATCGCGGCTGCTACTGCGTTACGGGGTGTTTTGGCGTTCGGGAACCCAGGCGCTGCGGCTATTGTGTCGTCGACGTGGCCTGAAGGGGCGTCGAGGTTACTCACCAGGCCTCCGAGAACCGCCGGCGACATGCGCTTGTGGTCGCTACTTACCACGGTGTTGGCGGAAGCTATGCGCAGGTCTCCGACGCAACCGAGCGAACAAGTGCTTCAGCTCGCCACGGAGACTGTGCGAAGCTCGGGTGTGCCTTGCATACGCACTGCACAAGGGGACCCACACTCAAAGCACAGAAGAGCGCTGGGCAGGAACGAAAACAGTCTTCAAAGCGACGCCGCGGCAGTGAAGCACCCCGTGGCGGCGCTCGCCGCGTTGGGCGAGGACGACGGCGAGCGAGCCGCCGCGTCTGCGGCTGCCGCCTGTGCCGCTGCGAAGCTTGCCACCCAAACCCTGGACACCGCAATTGCCATGGCTGCTGCCGCGGGGTACGGCGACTGCGCGGTAGGGTCGAGCCCCAGTGACGCGTCCAAAACAGCGGCGAACATTTGCGGCACCCTACTATGCGACACCGATCTCGTTGACGCCGTTTTATCAAAGCTAGTTTGCGATACCGACATGGCATATGGAGCGCGAGTCGCGGGGGTGGCGTTTCTGAGTTCGGCTGCGAGGGCGTGTGCGCTCGCCGCGGCATCAAGGCCTGCTGACGTGCTCGCTAGATTCGGTGGATCCGACGTGGTGGCGTCTGACTTGGCGCGACGATCGATCGAGCCGCTGTTAACTTTCGTGTGCGCCGCGCGGTTGGGCGACGGCTCTAATTCGGGCGGAGGGTTCGGACCTTTCCAAAACGCGTCGTACTCCATCGATTACACAGGAGTGACGCCCATGGGCGGCGGAGGGTTGGTGGATGCAGGGTGTTATGCTTTAGACGCCATTTTGACCGCGTCGCCGACGCATGTGTGGTCGAAGATATGGGGCGCCATAGGGCAGAGCTTCTGGTTGACGCGCTTGTCAAGAGACCGCGTGGCGGCGAGACGCGCTCGAGCGTGGCGTTTACTAGCGCACGCGGCGTCACCCGGCGCGCGGCCAACAAGGGCTATGCTCCAGAAGGCATGGCCTGAGAGCGTCTCCTCCGCATCGCGAGTAGCGTTGGATTCCACGGAGGCGCCGTCCGTAAGGGCCGCCGCAGCCTCGTTCATCGCGTCCTGTTTATCCTCCGTGGTCGCCGCCGACGCGGACATGGAGAGTGAATTAGCATTTGAAAACTCGGAAAACGATTTGGACGAAACGTTTCGGTCGGATGCCAGTGAAAGGTTATCAGTCAGCACACTGGACGTGGTGCCTCTGCTGAACCAGAAGCACGTGTGGAGGGGCTTTGCGGATATTTTATTGGCGTGCGTTGGAAAGACAGAGCCGCACCAGACTTATGTCTCCAAGACAGGGCAAAGAAGTTTGAATTCTTCCGTCAGCGAACCCACGGTGACGGACCCAGCGGCGGCGGCGGCGTTGCGTCGAGGCGCGTCGTCTGTTTTGCTCGCGTGTGCCCGGTTAGCGCCTGCTGTCGTCGCAGTAGCGCTGGCACCGAAACCCGGCGACGCACCCCCCGAACGCGACCCCCAAACCGGACGGATAGTTAAAGGAATCAACGGAACCGTGTCCCAGTCCTACCCCCCCGCGTTCGCGGCGGCGCTCGCGTCCCTGGACCCGGCGCCGTGGAGCTTGTGTTTGATCGCGCCGCCGCCGGAGATTTTGGCATGGGCAGTACCGTGTGTCAGTGCGGCTGAGGATGCCGCGGCGGCCGCTGCGAGCGTCGCCGCTTTAGTGGGCGCCCTCGCCGCAGGACGAGTAGAGGACGCGTGCGACGTCGAGCTTTCCGTGGCACCTCGAAACAACATCGAGAAAGCGGAACGTGAAGAGTTGTTACTGGCGAGCCGGTGTTTCGCGTCCGCGCGGATGGCATGTGACACGAGTTGTATTCCAGCTATGGCTGCTGCGTTAGCCGCAGCCGCGACTGCACTGGCACAAACCCCGCCCCCAAGATCAGGCGGGGAGGTGAGCGCGCGGGATGGAACCAGGCGCGCGGCGGTCGCGCGAGCTTGTGCCAGAGCCGCGTCAGGTCTCGCCGCGACTTTATCGAACGCGCCTGACCCTGGGGGCGGGCCTGGTGCCACAGAGGCTTGGTCGTCGTTGGGAGATACACCTTTGGCGTGCGCTTTGATCGTCGATTTAGCCGCTGGAGGGACGGAGACGCCCGCGAGCACGGCACCTGGCTCAGCGGGAGCGGCGCTGGCGGACGCGGCGAAGGCGGCGTGCGAGTGCTTAGCCGCCGTGTTTCGGTCACCGAACGCGGCATCGTGCGTCGCCGCGGCGACGGCGATGAGAGCAGGCGATGGGGCACAACAGAACCCGGTTGGTGCGCGGTTGACGTTGTCGTTAATAAAGCTTTGGCACGCGCAGGC
>MDSY01156999.1_pt1 | contig 10457 bp, 9 predicted proteins | sample 811131 | NCBI WGS metagenome assembly MDSY01 (sample SAMN05326643, study PRJNA326480) | marine metagenome | isolation source: seawater | place: Atlantic Ocean: South West | collected 2010
ATATGGTTATGCTTCTTCAGGTGATCAAACAGGAACTTATTGTTGGACTAGAGAAGTGACAACAACTTATAATAATGATTATAGCAAAACACTACAAGGCAGAACAATTCCTGCTCAACAATCTGGAACTAGTGCTACCTCAACAATGTATTGCGATTCAAGCGCTCCAACTGATAGCACCACTAATTACAAATATGCTACTGAAATAATCGATCATATGGGAGATGATAATGTAACTGATGATGCGGATGCTTTTAGAAATTTTTTGGATTATGCAAGTCAAACAGGAATAAATGGTAGACTGGCTGCCAATCTAATGAAAGCTGACGAAACACTGGCCACATCAGTTGCTACAGGGGTTAGAATTGGCGGTTATCAAGAAATAAGCCCTACTTTAGTTATTAACGAAGATACTATAGGCTTAGAACTCGCTTTTAATATTTCAGAATCTATATCTATCGATACAACTGTTAATTCTGATGATGAGATACACGCAGTAAAAGTAGGAGCCGATCCATTTGCAATTAACTTTTCTAGAGTACAATATTAAAAAGTATAAATAATTTTATCTTAATCATCAAATATTGAATTACTTAATTAGATAATAATTATTTTTTTTTATTACTTTAAATTCTTTAGGAATTTCGTGAGAACAAATAGCAAAAGTATAAAAACATTGATTAAGAGTTTCTTTTTTAGGCTTTAAGATAAGTGGTTTATGATTTGCTATTTCATAATTTTTATTATTTTTAACCGTTTCAGGAAAAAAATAATTATCAGAATTTATCTGTCTATTGATATTTTTTAGTGTAAAAAAAACTATAGAAAAAATAAAAATATAATTTAGTTTATTTAATATTTTTTTATCAAAATTTAATATTTTTTTTAAATTAAAAAAAATAAAAATTACACTTACAAAAGAAACGATATAGAAAGAACCATACCTAAAAAGAGGGGCATTTAAAAACCAAATAACCAAGCCAATAAAAATCAATATAAATAATTTATAAAAAAATGCATAATTAATTTTTTTTATTTTATTTTTAACTTGTTTTCCAAAATACAGAAAACCACTTAAAATAATAAGTAGTATAAAAATTGGTGATAATTTCTCTAAAATTTTAATAAAATGACTTTGGAGCCAAGTATCCACCCAAGCAAATGAATTTATATAATTATCTAAATTTATGTTTTGCCAGTTAGGGTTTGCTATAAAAGCTTTTGCCCATAACTCAGATAGGCGAGCTGCACTTAAAGGATCAGAAATTCCAGTAAGATACCATTCAGTATTTTGTATACAAGTTTGATATACAGGATAAGCCAAACAAGAAGTGGTTATAAAGTTTTTTAACAACCAAATTAAACTTATAAATATGGATATAGATAAAACTTTTTTTTCCTTTAATAGATTAATAAAATAATCTTTTGTAAATATAGTTAAAAAAATCAGTACTGAAAATATATAAGAGATTTTATGACTAAAAATGAATATAGCGAACAAAGGGCCTAGATAAAAAAAATTAAAATTATTTTTTTTATAATAATTATCAAATAATATTATTAAAAAGTATGAAGCCACCAAAAATGGTATAAGATCATTACCAAATTCTCTATATCTACCTAATTTAATCAAAACAAAGGATGATATTATCAGAACAAAAAAATAGGTAATTTTATTTTTATTTTTTGAAAAAATTTTTTCTCCAGAATAGATTAGAAATAAAGAATAAATTAAAAAATTTGGAGCTGATAACGAAATTAAATTTAAATAATTATTACTTAAAGCTGCTTGCACATATTGTAAAAAAGAAATATGTCCAAATCTAAATTCTATATTTGCTATTCCAAAAATTATCTTGCTTGATTTTAAATAAGAAACATATGGATGATGATACATGTTTGAGTCAATAGCATGATCAGAATATCCAACTAATAAAATAGAAAAAGTTAAATATATAATTAAATAATTTATTATAATTTTTTGGTTTAAATGTTTTTTTTTAAGTACTAATAAAATTATTCCAAAAACAATAATTGCAACACTTAAATTACTATCAATAGGTATAAAAAAATGGATTAATAGTCCAATAATTCCAATAAAAAAATATCCAGCTAAAAAAATAATAAAAATATCGTAATCTACTTTTTTATTTTTAATGAGAAGACCATAGCCAAGAACTGAAAAATACAGGAGTATTAATGAGGTTATTAAATGGATAATATCAATCATTTTTTATGCTATATAAAGTATAAATAATCATTTAAATACAAAAAAAATTATTTCATGTTAGTTACCATAATTATTCCTTGCTATAATGAAAAAAATACGATCGAGCAAATTATAAATAAAATTTTAAATATTAAAGGAATAGATAAACAGATAATTTTAGTTGACGATTGCTCAAACGATGGAACAAAAGAAATATTGTTAAATAAAATTGAATCAAAAGTAGATAAAATAATCTATCATGATTTCAATAAAGGAAAGGGATCTGCAATTAAAAGTTCAATTCAATTTATTAAAGGAGAAATAGTTATTATTCAAGATGCAGATTTGGAATATGATCCATCAGATTATATAAATTTGCTTAAACCATTTATAAACAAAGAAGTTAACGTTGTTTATGGATCTAGAGTCCTTGGAAGATTAAAAAAAGAGAAAGGTTTTTCAAAAAACTTTAGAATATTTGGCAATTACATTTTAACTAAATTTTCAAATATAATTAATAATCAAAATTTAACAGATGCTCATACATGTTATAAGTTGTTTAGAAGAGAAATATTTTTAAAATTAGATCTTAGAGAAAATGATTTTTCATTTTGTCCAGAAGTGACAACTAAGTTATCAAAGCTTAATGAAAAAATAACTGAGGTGCCAATTAATTATTACGGAAGAGAGTATAAAGAGGGAAAAAAAATAGGATATAAAGACGCCATCAAAGCAATTCTTGTAATTTTTAAGTATAAATTTAAAAAATTTAGTGATTAGATTTGTAATTTTATTATCATTAATTTATTATAAAATATTTCATGATTTATTATTAATAAGTTGTCTAAAATTTAAAAGTAACCAATGATAAATAAAATTGTTGATCTATTAGATCTTAAACTAAAAATACGTTTAATTTTATTAATATTTTTAATATTTTTTAGAAGTCTTTTAGAATTGCTAAGTATAAGTTCAATTCCTTTTTTGATAATATATCTTTTGCGTCCAGAAAAAATAGTTTTTTTTTTAAAAGATTATAATTTAGAATTTTTATCAATCTTTGCTGATAATTTAAATTTACAAAATGTTTTATTCATTATTATTTCTATTTTTTTGATTAAAAATATTATCTTCTTTTTTATAAATGTTTTTGAAAATAAAATACATTATCAAGTAAACATTAAGTACAGATTAAATTTATTTAATTATTATTTAGATTTAAATTATTTAGATTTAATTAAAACTAATATATCTTTAATTATTAGAAATATAACTATTGAAGCTACTCATTTTTCTTCAGCAATAACAAATTTGATAAAATTAGCACAAGAGGCAATAATGATATTAGTTTTTTTTATTTTTATTATTTATATATCTGATATTAAAGCTGTATTAATTTTTCTAACATTTTCTGTCATTGGCGGACTTGTCTTTATTATTTTAAAAAAACAATTAAAATCCAAAGGTCAAATTGCAGTAGAGGCTAGAGGTAAAGTTGTAAATAATGTATATGATACTTTTAATCTTATAAAAGACATACTTATAAATAATCTTCAATTTTATTTTACTAAATCTTTTTATAAAAACCTAGATAGATCAGAAAAAATTGATTTATTTTCAAATATAGTTTTTTCATCAACAAAACTTCTTTTCGAACTATTCGGAGTTATGCTTATTTGCTTATTAATTTACTTAAACGCAGATCAATCTAATAGTGATGAATTATTAGCATATCTATCTGTAATTTCGGTTACAATCATAAGAATGTTACCTTCATTCAATACTATTTTAAGCGAAGCTAACAAACTGCAATTTAGATTTGGTAGTATAGATCTAATGCACAATATTCTCAAAAAAAGTGAAAATAGTAATTATAATATTGAAAACACTTCTAAAATAGAAATTAAAAAACTAGATTTTAAAAATAAAATTAATATAAAAAATTTAAATAGCAAAATATTAGATGAAGAAATAATAGAAGAGATATCTGTAACTATAGATAAAGGATCAAAAATTGCTTTAGTTGGCTCATCAGGATCAGGCAAAACAACATTTATAAATCATTTGTGCTTACTATACTTGACAAAACCTAATACTATTTTTTGTGATGAAGTTGAAATTTCATCAAAATCTCAAGAATGGAAAAAAATTATTTCACATATGCCTCAAGAAAATATTATTCTTAATGATACAATATTAAAAAATATAGCTCTTGGTTTCGAGAAATCAGAAATAGATAAAAATAAAATAAAAAAAGTGATGGATATATCTTGTTGTGATGAATTTATAAACAAATTACCAGAAAAAGAGGACACAATTTTAGGTAAAAATGGTCTTAAGCTATCTGGTGGACAAATGCAAAGAATTTGTATTGCAAGAAGTTTATATAAAGATTTTGATATCTTGTTTATGGATGAACCCACTAATTCTTTAGATAAAATTAATGAAGAAAATATAATAAATAATATTATTTCAAATTATAAAGATAAAACTATATTTGTATCGGTACACAAATTAGAATTAATAAATAAATTTGATTTTGTTATGTTGTTGGGTGATAAAAAATTATTAGGTTATTATAAATCAAATGAAATACACAATAATGATAAAATATTTAAACAATTAGAGGAAATTAAATTAAAAAACGAAAAGATTAAATCAAATATTTAATCCAGACTACTATTCAAAGTTTTATGAAATATTCAAACTTAACTACAGATTCTAATAGCACGATAAAAAGATTTTCCCATAAATCAAGACATGTCCATTGTAATTTTTTAGTAAAAAAAATTAAATACAAAAACTTTCTAGATTTTGGAACTGGTGATGGTCAATTATTTGATTATTTAGAACTAAATAACAAAAAATATTTTGCATATGAACCTTATAAAAAAATGTATGCTCAGTTTAAAAAAAAAAAAATAAAAAAAGTTAAATTGATTACAAATAAAAAAAATTTAAAAAAAAATTATTATGATTTAATAACTGTAAATGAAGTATTTGAGCATTTATCAACTAAAAATGAAGATGAGGTAATTAAAATACTAAAAAGTATTTCAAAAAAAAAAAGTAAAATTATCATATCTGTTCCAATAGAAATAGGACTTTCTTCTTTCTTTAAAAATATAATTAGAGTTATTAGCAATCAATCTCATGAAAATTTAAGTATTTCAAATTTTTTAAAGTCTATTTTGTATATGAAAATTAATAGAGGAAAAAAAAAATACTATAAATCTCATATAGGATTTAATTATTTAGATTTAAAAAAAAAGCTTAATAAAAATTTTAAAATAGAAGAAATTAGCTATACACCTTTTGATTTTTTCAAAAGTTTATTAAATTCACAAATTTTCTTAATATGCAGCTTATAAATTTTCGTAAAAATATTAAATATTTTAGATTAGTAATTTTTTTTTCCATAATTATTTATTTAATATTCAAAGCAAATTACAATTTAGATCAAATATACCAAAAATTAAATTCAGGTATAAATGATATAGTATTAATACTTGTATTGCATTTTTTACATTTAAATTTTGTAAGCTTAAGAATGTTTCTTGTATTTAAAATTGGTTTAAAAAAATTTTTAAAATATTTTAAATGGATGAAGCTGTATTTCGAAAGTCTTGGTATGAATATAGTTTTGAGCCATACTGGTACCGCTTATAGAGCTTATGAACTAAAAAAAAATGGTATTCAATATCGAAAATTTTTAAGTTTTTTTTATATACTTTTTTTTTCATATCTTATTTTTAATATGATATTTATACTAGTAGAATTAATCATTTTTTTAGAAGGTGATCCTAAACTTAAAATTTATTATTCTTTACTTATATCATTTGTTTTAATAGTTTTTTTTACTATACCAAATTTTTTCTTACGTTTTTTTAGTTTTATTAAAAAAATTTCAAAAAAGAAATTTTTTGAATATGTATATAAAATTCAAGACTCAATAAATTTACAAAATAAAAAAATATTAAAAAATAAAAAAATACTTAAAGTATTATTCAGCTTTGGTTTAATAAATCATTTATTTGAAATATTTTTGTTTTATTTTTCGTTTACTGTTTTTTTAGGAGAAACAGCTCCAAGCACTTTTATATTATTGTTTGCAATAAGTTTTATATTAGACAGAATTCCAATAATTAGAGACGTACCAGGTTTTTCAGAAATTATCTTTGCAACAGCATCAATACCATTTGGTTTTGACTTTACATTTAGTCTTTTAACTAAATTTTTATTAAGATTTACTGGAATTGTTTCTTTAGGAACAAATTATGTTTTAAGCTTAATAATTTGTGATTTTTTATATAAAAAGAAAGTTAATAATGATTATAATCACATTAACTAAAAATTCTGCTAAAACAATTTCTCAAACAGCTGAAAGTTTAATAAAACAAACATTTAAAGATTTTAAATGGATAATTATTGATGATAATTCTACTGATAACACTATAAATTTAATTAAAAGTTTTAAAATAAATAATTTACAAATAATTAATGGCCCCAATTTGGGTATTTTTAATGCCTATAACTTCACACTAGATTATCTTAAAAAAGAAAATATATATGATATAGTTTTTTTTATTCATTCCGATGATTTGTTGTTTGATAATAGCACATTAGAAAATGTTAATGAAATATTCAATAAACATGAACCAGACTGTTTATTTGGAAATATTGCTTACTTTAACAAAAATGATAATAAGTTATTTAGATTTTGGGACTCATCTTTTAAAAGCAAACAAGTTAAAATTGATAATAATTTTTTCAAATTATCAAAAGTTACTCATAAAGATTTGATTTATGGTTATTCTTTTCCTCATAATTCATTTTTTTTTCATACCAAAATAATTAATAAATTACCTAATTATTCAACAAAGTATCCAACATGCAGTGATTATCTATGGTCACTTGAGGCTTTGCTTTCTAATCAAATAGACTTTTATTTTTATGATAAATATTTGGTAAAAATGAAGTACGGAGGAATGAGTACTACATATAAAAATATCTTAAAACAACAAGTTTATGATTTTAAAATAATTAAAGATATTTTTTACAGTGTGCATAATAGTAATTTGCTTTGTTTACTTACACTGATTCTTAAAAAAATGAGAAAATTAAAGCAATTTTTTAAAAAGTGACAACCTCAATCCTACTTGCCTTATTAATATTAAATATTTTTATAAAAAAAAATTTTTATCTAAAATATATTTCAATAATATTTTTAATAGCCATTTTTTTATTAAGTTTTAGCATAGTTCAAAAAACAATTATTGAGTCATATCTTCATGAAGATAAAAAACAATTAAATAATCAAACAAATTATTCAATTATAGTTCTTGGAGGAAATCATGTAAAAAGATTATATGGAGCATGTGAAATAATAAGCAATCTAAATATTGAAAATATTCTTATTATTAGAGATGATAAAAGATTAGTTGTAGGAAAAGATAATTTTGGTTGTTTAGAGGATATCAATTTAATAGAAAATAAAATACAACCAAAATCAACTTTAGATGATATTAATATAATAAAAAATAATTTAAAATATTTAAATCAAAAAATAATTTTAATAACTGATGATTTTCATATACCAAGAACAAAAATTCTTTTGAGAAATTATGAAAATAGACTTTATTATTATCCAGTACGAAACTTGAGAAAAATGAATTATGACAATGTTTTGGATTTAAATCATGGAATAAGATTGTTTAATATACTGGTAAAAGAATATATGGCAATATTATACTATTATATTTTTAATAAAATAAATTAATATGAAAACTATATTACATCTCGGATATCCAAAGGTTATGAGTAAATTTCTACAAATTGATTTTTTCCCAAAATTAAAAAACGTAAATTATGTAAATCATTATGGATCAAAATATTTATTATATCACGAAATAAGAAAATTAATTTATAATTCAAGTGATAAATATTTTCAAAATAATGTTAATTCTACCCGATCAAAAATATTAAAATTTATAGTAAGTGATAAAATTAATTTATTTTCTGATGAAATTTATTTTTGGCCAAATAAAATAAAATATGACAATATTATCAAAAGATTAAAAGAACTATTCAATTTTAATAATAATGAATTGATTATTTTAGTTTTTACAAGATCCCAAAAATCAATTCTTAGATCTATGTACAGTGAAAATCAGAATTTATTTCAAGATCTTGATAAAAATTATGATAATTATAATTACGTTTTGGAAGATTTTTTTGTAAAAGAAAATAATAATATTGAAAAGATAAATTTTTTTAGTTGCTTAGATTATAATTCAGTAATTTGTAAAATTAAAAGTGATTATAATCTTAAAATAAATTCTTTCTCATTTGAAAGTATTATTAATAACGATTCCGAAGTGTTAAAAAACATTTCTTTATTATTTGATGAAAATTATTTACATATACAGAAACTTCTTTTGCAGAAACCTTTTCATGTAACTCAAAAAAGCGAAAATAATAGAATGATGCTAATTAAAAATAATCAATTAGTGAATTTTGTAAGAAAGTTGATGTTTTTTGATACTATTAAATCCATATTTCCTCTTAAAATAAAGTTCATAATAAAAAACTTTATGTATAAAATTTCACCAAAAAAGCTTGATATTAATGAGAAATTAGAACTTTATATTGATAAGTTTTATTCTAAGTAATTCTAAATTTTAAGATAATTATTAAATTAAATTTTTTGATCGTATTCACCAATTTTTCCAGTTTTTTGTAGTAATTTATCAATAAAATCAAAAATTTTTTTCTTTCTTACATCTGATGTTGGACTTTCAGTTACAATAACTAAAGAAGGTTTATTCGATGAAGCTCTTATTAAACCCCATGAACCATCTTCAAAAGTAAACCTAACTCCATTTACTGTCAGTAAATCAGAAATTATTTGACCATTAATTTTTATTTTGTCATTTTTTATTTTTTCAATTTGATCTATCAAATTTTTAACAACTTTATACTTATCTTTATCTTCACAGAAAGGTGCCATTGTTGGTGTTTGATATGTGTTAGGTAGTTCATCAACAATTTCACTCATTTTTTTATTATTGTTATTTAATAGATGACAAATTTGAATAGCTGAATTAATACCGTCATCATATCCATAACCTAAAGGTTCATTAAAAAAGAAATGACCACTTTTTTCAAAACCCGCCAAAGCGTTTTCTGAATTAACTTTTCTTTTAATATGTGAATGTCCAGTCTTCCAATATATTGTTTCACATTTATTTTGTAAAAGTGTTTTATCAGTTGAATACAAACCAGTTGATTTTACATCAACTATAAATTTAGATCCTTTATGATTTGTTGAAAGATTTCTTGCAATTAATAAACCTATTTTATCAGAAAAAATTTCACATCCATTATTATCAATTACACCAACACGATCTCCATCACCATCAAAACCAAATCCTATATCAGCATCATTATCTTTAACTATTTTACTAATTGCATTTAGCATTTTTAAATCTTCAGGATTTGGATTATATTTTGGAAAAGTATAATCTAAGTTACAATCTAACTCAATTACATCACATCCAATTCCTCTAAGTATATCCGGTGCAAATATACCTGCAGTTCCATTTCCACAAGCTACTACTGCTTTTATTTTTTTATTAATTTTATTATTATTAATTAAATTATTTTTATAAATTTTTTGAAAATTATTAATTATTTTTTCACTACCTTTACCTTTTATAAATTTTTCATTCAGAGTTATTTCTTTTAATTCTTTCATTTCATCTGTGGCATGTGTTAATCCTTTTTTTATACCCATTTTTACTCCAGTCCATCCGTTTTCATTATGACTTGCGGTTATCATGGCTATTGCATCAGCATTTAAATTAAATTGAGCAAAATATACTGTTGGCGATAAAGACAATCCAATATCTTCAATGAAACAGCCTGTTGATATCAAACCTTTTTTTAAAGAAGATTTAATTTCTTCACTATATGATCTATAATCATGCCCAATTATAATTCTTGGATTATCTTTTTTTGTATGTTTGATTACTTGAGTGCCTAGACCTTTTCCTAAAAATTCAATGCCTTTTAAGTTTATATTTTTTGGGTACAACCATCGGGCGTCATATTCTCTGAACCCAAAAGGATCTATTTTTACTGTATCTTGCATGTTAATATTTCTACATTTTTTTGTATTTTTTTATTGATAAATTTATATTGTGTTCTATATATGTTCTGTTGATTTCTAATTTATATAGTATATTAA
>MDSY01131778.1_pt1 | contig 10456 bp, 9 predicted proteins | sample 811131 | NCBI WGS metagenome assembly MDSY01 (sample SAMN05326643, study PRJNA326480) | marine metagenome | isolation source: seawater | place: Atlantic Ocean: South West | collected 2010
GGCGGAACCTCTGCGCAGTGAGCTGTATTATGACGGCGGTGTGCGTGAATTTGTAAAATATCTCGACCGCTCCAAATCCTCAATCATGGAAGAGCCGATTTATGTCAAAGGTACTCGTGATGATATCGGTGTCGAAGTGGCGATGTGGTGGAACGACACTTATCACGAAAATGTCCTGCCCTTTACCAATAACATCCCACAGCGTGATGGCGGCACCCATATGGCGGGCTTCCGAGGGGCTTTGACCCGAACGATTAATAACTACGCTCAATCTAGCGGCATCGCTAAAAAAGAGAAAATCAGCTTCACAGGTGATGACGCGCGTGAGGGTTTGACCTGCGTGTTGTCCGTTAAAGTACCTGATCCCAAATTTTCCAGTCAGACCAAAGACAAATTAGTCAGCTCAGAGGTGCGCCCGGCGGTTGAGGGATTGGTGGGCGAGAAATTGGCTGAGTGGTTCGAAGAAAATCCTGCGCAGGCAAAGGTTATTGTTGGCAAGATTGTTGAGGCAGCTATGGCGCGTGAAGCGGCGCGCAAGGCCCGCGATCTTACCCGGCGCAAGACAGCGATGGATGTGAACTTCTTGGCAGGAAAGCTCAAAGATTGTTCGGAAAAAGACCCCTCAAAAACTGAAGTGTTTTTGGTGGAAGGCGATAGTGCTGGCGGTTCTGCCCAAACGGGGCGTGACCGTATGACCCAAGCGGTTTTGCCATTGCGTGGGAAAATTTTGAACGTGGAGCGCGCGCGGTTTGACCGGATGCTGGGCAGCCAAGAAATTGGAAATTTGGTCATGGCACTGGGCACAGGCATTGGGCGTGATGAATTTGATATCAAAAAGCTGCGCTATCATAAAATCGTGATTATGACAGATGCTGATGTGGATGGAGCGCATATCCGTACGCTCTTGCTGACGTTCTTTTTCCGTCAAATGCCAGAATTGATTGAAGGAGGCTATCTTTATATCGCGCAACCCCCATTGTTTAAGGTGAGCCGGGGGCGCTCTGAAGTTTATCTTAAGGACCAACTCGCGTTGGATGAATACTTGATCGAACAAGGCATCGAGGGCGCTTTACTGCGCTTGAATAATGGCGAAGAAATTATTGGTGCTGATTTGATGCGTGTTGTGGAGGAGGCGCGTCAGTTGAAGCGCATTGTTGACGCATTCCCCACCCATTACCCACGTCACATTTTGGAGCAAGCGGCAATCGCTGGGGCCTTCGTGCCTGGGGCGGTCGATCGTGACCTGCAAGGCATGGCGGATGCGGTGGCGCGCCGGCTTGATCTGATTGCTTTGGAATATGAGCGGGGTTGGCAAGGTCGCCCGACACAGGACCGAGGCATGCGCTTGGCGCGGATTTTGCGCGGCGTGGAAGAGGTACGCAATCTCGATGGGGCAATGCTGCGGTCAGGCGAAGCGCGTCGCACAGGAATGTTGACTCAAAGCTTGCAAGATACCTACAGCGGCCCTTGCACATTGGTGCGCAAAGATCGGGTGCAGGTTGTTAATGGCCCCCTCACGCTATTGAGCGCGATTTTGGAAGAGGGTGAGAAGGGTTTATCGCTGCAACGCTACAAAGGCTTAGGCGAAATGAACCCCGATCAGCTTTGGGAAACCACATTGGATCCAGATGCGCGGACACTGTTGCAAGTGCGGGTTGACGATGTTGCGGAAGCGGATGATCTGTTTACCAAGCTGATGGGCGATGTGGTGGAGCCACGTCGGGAATTCATCCAAAATAATGCGCTAAATGTGTCTAACTTGGATTTCTAAAACTGACCAAATAGGGAGAGCATGGGGCAATGCAACGCGGTGGCGTTTCCTTTTAGTATCAAGAGCTGGGCGGGTTGCCAAAACCGCGCTTGGCGCTGGACTGGTCTGTAAGCGCAGATATATTGCCAGCGCACAGCAGATGGACGTATCGCGATTGGTGGTCGTGGGCTGCCATATCTTTTGAACTCCAAAATTGAATAGGATGGCGGACCCACTTCGGGCACAATTGCAGAATTGCGGGGGATTTTTACGCCACTGTTGGGTTGGATCCTGAAACCAAGATTGGTTGGGCGGGTGGATATGTGGGGGTTGGTTTAACCTCGGCGAATTTAGCCGGGCGTACGCTGCGTGACTTGGTGCTGTCAAAGCCTTCGGCATTGACCCAATTGCCTTGGGTCAACCGTTCGGTTCGAGCTTGGGAGCGCGAGCCTTTGCGGTGGATGGCTGTGCGCGGTCTGTACACGGCTTTGAAAGCTACCGATCGAGCCGAAGCCAACGGCAAAGCCTATGCGCCGCATCTTGCTTGGCTTGGGGCCTGGATCAAATCTTAGTGAGGTGGGACTATCTCGTGGCGGCGTCGATTTGCCTTTGGCGCTCACCAAAACGTGCCCGGTCCTCATCGGAATATTCGTCTACACATTGGTGGCACTGCACGCCCTTGATATAGTCAATACGATTTTTATCGGACTCTGTGATTGGTCTGCGGCAGGCATAGCATTGATCAAAACTGCCCTCGACCAAGCCGTGACCCACGGAGACGCGGTTGTCGAAGACGAAGCATTCACCGTGCCAAGTGCTCTCTTCTTGTGGGACCTCTTTGAGATATTTCAAGATTCCGCCCTTGAGGTGATAGACTTCTTCAACCCCTTCACCGAGCAGAAAGTTGGTAGATTTTTCACAACGAATGCCGCCGGTGCAAAACATGGCAATCTTTTTATTGTGAAAGCGATGTTTGTTTTCGGCCCACCACTGGGGAAATTCACGGAAGGTTTTGGTTTTGGGGTTAATCGCTCCTGCAAACGTGCCGATGCCCACCTCATAGTCGTTGCGCGTATCAATCACTGCGACATCTGGTGCAGAAATCAGTGCGTTCCACTCATGCGGATCGACATAGTGGCCAGTGCTCGCGCGCGGATCGACATTGGGTTGGCCCATTGTGACAATTTCTTTTTTCAAGCGAACTTTCATGCGCTTGAAAGGCATGACGCTGGCTGCGCTCTCTTTATGTTCAAAATCCGAGCAACCGGACAGTGTGGCGATATGTGCCCAAAGACGGGCAATTCCCTGTTTCGGTCCAGCGACTGTCCCGTTGATTCCTTCTTTCGCGAGCAAAATTGTTCCTTTGATGCCCTCATGCTCGCAAAGTGACAACATCGGAGCGCGCAGAGCGTCTGGATCATCAAAGTGTGTGAAGTGATAAAGCGCGGAGACTGTAAACATGATCTGGGTCATAATCTGAAGTCGTCTTTGCTGCAAGATAGATAGCTAAAGCTCTGATGCCGCTTGATGGGTGCCCTGATAACATTGACCTTATGGGCGCGGATCATTACCTCTGTGCGCGAAGCTTGGATAGGGGATCTAAATGCGTGCGCTGATTGTGGTTGATGTTCAAAACGACTTTTGTCCGGGCGGCGCTTTGGCGGTTGCAGGTGGTGATCAGATTGTAGCGCAAATTAACAATGTAATGGTTGATTTTGACGCGGTGATCCTCACCCAGGATTGGCACCCTACGGGTCATTCCTCCTTTGCCAGTTCCCATGGGGCCGACGTATTTTCCAACATTGTAATGCCCTACGGTCCCCAAGTTCTTTGGCCAGATCATTGCGTGCAAGGCAGCTTTGGCGCGGCGTTTCACAAAGACTTGGTCACGGATCGGGCTGATTTGATTTTGCGTAAGGGCTATCGGCCGGGCATCGACAGCTATTCTGCTTTTTTTGAAAACGACCGTAGTACAGCTACGGGACTTGAAGGATATTGCAGGACTCGAAGGATTCAGGATGTGACCTTCGTGGGATTGGCGACGGATTATTGTGTAGCTTATTCGGCGCTTGATGCTGCGCGGCTGGGCTTTACGGTCAGTGTCGACACCGCACTATGCCGCGCCATTGATATGAAGGGATCGCTGGACCAAGCACGGTGCGACATGGCTGCAGCGAAAGTGAGCCTTTTGTAATGGTAGATATCGCCACCCGAGTGTGGAATCACAAATGGAAAATCGACCCTATCGTGCGCTCGCTAATCGACAATGATTTCTATAAATTGTTGATGTGCCAATCGGTGCTCCGCAATCATCCAAAAACGGAGGTGACCTTTAGTTTGATCAATCGGTCGAGTGATATTCGCTTGGCAGAACTGATTGATGAGGGGGAGCTGCGCGAACAATTGGATCATGTACGCTCTTTGTCGCTGTCGCGCGGAGAAAGCACATGGATGCGCGGCAATACATTCTATGGCAAACGCCAGATGTTTACGCCAGAGTTTATGGATTGGTTCGAGGCGCTCAAATTGCCTGATTATCATCTTGAAAAACGTGATGGGCAATATGAGCTGACTTTTCAAGGCAGTTGGCCTGAGGTGATGCTGTGGGAAATTCCTGCTTTGGCGGTTCTTATGGAGCTGCGTGGTCGCGCGGTGCTGCGAGACATGCGCCGGTTTGAGATTCAAATTCTCTATGCGCGTGCTATGGCCAAACTTTGGGAAAAAATTGAGACTCTGCGCAACATTGATGACTTGCGCCTTGCGGATTTTGGTACGCGCAGGCGCCATTCCTTTTTATGGCAAGATTGGGCTGTTCAGGCCATGACCGAAGGATTGGGAGACAAATTTATTGGCACATCCAATTGTTTGATCGCCAAAAACCGTGATTTGGCGGCGATTGGGACTAATGCGCATGAACTGCCTATGATTTATTCTGCGCTGGCTCTTGATGATCAAGCTCTGCGTCAGGCCCCTTATGATGTGCTATCTGATTGGCATGAGGAGCATGATGGCAATCTGCGGATCATCTTGCCAGATACCTATGGCACGGAAGGGTTTTTAGACCATGCTCCCGATTGGCTAGCTACATGGACGGGCATGCGCATCGATTCTGGTGATCCCATTCAAGGGGCAGAACATGCGATTAAATGGTGGAAAAGCCGCAAAGAAGACCCCAGTCAAAAACTATTAATTTTTTCTGATGGATTAGACGTCGAGAAGATTGCCGAGCTGCATCGTGTATTCGCTGGGCGCGTAAGGGCCTCTTTTGGTTGGGGCACACTGCTGACCAATGACTTCTGTGGTCTGGTGCCGAATGATGCGTTGAAACCATTCTCTTTGGTCTGCAAAGCGGTATCAGCCAATGGCAAACCCACGGTCAAATTGTCTGACAATCCCAACAAGGCTATGGGTCCAGCAGATGAAATTGCCCGCTATAAGCGGGTGTTCGAAGTTGGGTGCCAAAACCGGCAAAGCGTCATCGTTTAAGATGTTGTCAGCCATTGATGTGCCAAATGCAGTGCGCGTTCTGCGTAGCGCCTATGGACAGGGCTTTTTTTCGGCTGCCGCGCGATTACCCACCCGCAAGAGGCTAGTCCCCGCAACATAAGGAAAAACTTGATCTCATCTGTGGTTGGGGCATTTCGAAGTGCGCCATAGCCTTCTGCGACCGCGGCTATGAGATCATTTAAATGACGTGCGGCGTAATGTTGCGACAGACAGACCCCAAGATCGTAACCGCGATAGCCAAATCCCGCGTCATCAAAATCTATCAGCGTCAGGCCTGTTTTTGTGTGAAAAACATTTTCCTGCAAGGCATCCGCATGAATCAAGCCAAAATCCGCGCCCTTCATGGCTTTTAGATGGGCATGCGCGGTCTGTTGGGTATAGAGCATGAATTTTTTTTCGCCGGTCGATAGGGATGGGTTGTCCCAAAATCGACCCCAAAAGGGGGATTTTCCCAGCAGACCGGGCAAATCCCAGGCGGCGCGCGTGAGGTCATCGGTTTTTATACCATCGCTGGTGTTATGCAGCTGAGCTAAGAGACGTCCCAATTGGTGATATAGATCACAATGGCTGGTGACATTCGTATCACCGGCGCTGTCCATCGCCCCGATGGGCGTGCCCTCTACCCAGGTGATCACAGAGACAAAGCGCCCATCTGCCAACCTCGCCAGTAGTGATCCATCCGTTTGCGCCAGTGGTTTGGGACAGGCAAAGCCCGCCTCCTCAAGGCGCTGCATCCAGCACAATTCTGACAAGATTGCCGCTTCACTTTGATATCCCGCTCGATGCAGACGCAATGCCATCGGTGTCCCGTCGCGCAGGATCTTATATACAGCGTTTTCCCTCTCGGCGATCAACTGTACCGGCCCATTTGCGCCCCATTGGGCGGCGATTTCGGGAAGATCACTCATGCTTTGAAGGCTGCCTGTAGGATGTCGCAGGCTATGGCGATATTTTCATTGGAAAAGGGCATAGGCGGGCGCAGTTTCAAAATATTGCGATTGCGCCCCGTGCGCCCCATCAATAGGCCGTGATTGCGGGCGTATTCCACCACATGGGCTGCTAAGGCTTCATCAGCCGCGCCATCTGTTTCCAACTCCAATGCGAGAAACAGACCCCGTCCGCGCCGGCTGGCGATGCTGGGGTGGTCGATAGAGTGCAGCTCATGCAAAAACACGGCACCAACATTTTTGGCGTGATCTACTAGGTTTTCCTGCTCAATCACGTCCAAAGTGGCGGCAGCTGCGGCGCAGCTTACTGGATTGCCACCAAAGGTGTTGAAATAGCCAAAGGCGTTGCGAAACTCCGCCATAATTTCCGCGCGTGCCACCACGGCTGCGACCGGATGCCCGTTGGCCATAGGTTTACCCAATGTCACTACATCAGGCGATATGCCAAGCCATTCATGACCCCACCATGTCTCGCCGCCTCTGCCAAATCCCGGCTGCACCTCATCTACGATCAACACCCCACCTGCGGCTTTGACCACTTGCTCTGCCGGTTTCATAAAATCTTGTGGCAAATTTGGCAGACCTTCGTTGGCGAAGGTTGGGCAACATATAAAACCTGAAAACCCGTGACCCGAGGACTCAAGATCATCAATGGCCGCTTGCAGTTCTTGCGCAAAGGCAACAGCCTGACCATCAGCCGTACCACCCACCGGCCGTAAGGTGTCCGGTGCAGGTATGTGGCGAATATTGCTGGCATAGCCCCCAATAGGTGGTTTGCGCGACGAGAGATGTGACACTGCCATCGTATTGCCATGGTAGGTATTATCTGTAGCGATGATGCCAGTTTTGCCGGTCACAGCTTGGGCCATGCGCAGGGCAATGTCATTGGCCTCTGACCCGCTGCATACCATGATGACCTGGTCCAATTGCGTTTGAAATTTGGCGGTCAGCCGCTCGCAATATTCCACAATTCCAACGTGCAAATAGCGGGTATGGGTGTTTAGCTTCGCGGCCTGTGTGGCAATGGCTGTGACAACATGTGGGTGACAATGGCCGACATGCGGTACGTTGTTATAACAATCGAGATATTTACGCCTGTCTGAATCCCACGCCCACACCCCTTCGCCTTTGACCAAATGCACTGGCGTCTCATAAAACGTGGGTACATTTGGCCCCAAAACTGCGGTACGCCGCGCCGCCAGGTCACTCGACATCTTTTACCTTTCCGCGCAGGGATTTGACTACGCCGCGCTGTAGCTTTCCAGCCAATCGGCGTCTTTGCGATCCGAGCGTGGGGCGCGTGGCGATCCGGCGTTTTGGCCGTATCAAAGCCTGAAGGATCAGCTCTTTCAAGCGCTCTTTTGCAATATCGCGGTTGCGCGCCTGAGAGCGGGTATCTTCCACACGAATAATTATGGCACCATCGGAGGTCCACTTGCGGCCAGCCAATTTTTTGAGCCGGGTTTTGACCGGGGCCAGAAGATTTGGGCTGCGGGCTGCCTCGAAGCGCAATTCCACGGCGGTGGACACTTTATTGACGTTCTGCCCGCCGGGTCCCTGCGCACGTGTGAAACTTTCGGTCAGTTCCCAATCGTGAATCATTATTTCGTCATTGATTTGCAACATGGGGTTACTATGCCACAAAGGAAAAGGGCCGCCCAGAGAGGACGGCCCTTCGAAAGTTGTGCGGAGGGCGGGTCGTTTAGGACCGTTTGCCCAAGCTTGGGGTTAAAACTCCAAGGGTTGCCTTAGAAATTTGCCTCCAAACCTGTTACGACTCCATTCTCCAATACCTTTCTCGACACTGGATCACCTCCTTTCAGTTGTTGCAGTTGTCAACAGCTTGCCAGAGAGAGACACAAAGTCAATGGTTTTTTGTCATACGTCCCACAAGATATAGCACTGTGAAACGGAACGGCACCAAAGCGATGAGGGCCAAAGAGAGTTTTACAAGCCAATCTGCAACGGCCAGAGAGGCCCAAAGCGGCAGCTCCATACCCGCGCCAAGAAGTGGCACAGTGCCCTGGGCCCAGTCTGGAACATTGCTCGTTTCCAGACCGTTGAAGATGGCGGAAAAAGCGATGCTGAAAAAGAGGGCAGTATCCACAGCACTGCCGATCAGCGTTGAGGCCAGAGGCGCCCGCCACCAAGTGCCATGGCGCAGGCGGTCAAAGATTTGAACATCCAACAATTGAGCCACTAGAAATGCGGTGCCAGATCCCAAAGCCACGCGCAGCGTGACTGCCGGGAAACTGTAGCCATCCCCTTGCAGCATGACTTGCGTGCCAATGAGTGAACACAGAACGCCAGCGGCAAAGCCGGCAAAGACAACACGGCGCGCCGCAGCAACGCCGTAAACCCGGTTCATCACATCGGTGATGAGAAAGGCGATGGGATAGGTGAATGCACCCCAGGTCAGCCAGTCTCCAAGAAGGAACTGAACCAGGATGTTTGAGGCCACAACGACAGTGGCCATGGCAAGAATGCCAGGGAGATAGAGAGTTTTCATGTTTTCATTCCGTTTTTTAGCCAAGGTAGCGGCGACTTGGTCAGTTTTGACGCGCCCGCATACGAGTCTAAAGGATGTATTGCAAGCGAATTGCGTCGAGCGGGCGCTTAGAGGTTTGACAAAACCGCACTGCATTGTTTTGGCAATTTAGCCAAGGTGATCGGCGGTTTTGGTTTGCGCGGTTTCGCATTCGGCTTTGGTGGTGGGGGATTTAAGATGCGCTTGACCCATCCAGCCGCTTCCTTGCATCCGTCACCTGGCGGTGGCGGGGCTTGGTTGATGCAATTCTCCTGGCCTTTTGGGCATTTTAGGCGGACGTGAAAATGATAGTGATGCCCGTACCATGGCCGAATTTTGCGCAGCCAGCTGCGGTCGCCTTTCGCTGAATTGCACATGGCGACTTTGGCGCCCGGAAAAATAAATATGCGGGCCACCCGCGGATCTGATGCGGCCAATTTGAGCACCGTTTCGTGGTCTTTGGTCCAGCGGTCATTGGTATAAGCGCCTGAGGCCCGGCGCATGGATATAGAAGAAATCTCTTCCCGCTCTGCCTGAGTTAAAACACGATCTGTTTTTGGGCGCAGCCAAATATCCGCGTCTAGGCCAATTTGGTGGCTTGCATGGCCCGACAGCATCGGCCCGCCGCGCGGTTGAGAAATATCGCCAATGTAAAGGCCAGACCAGGATGTGCTCTGGGCAACTTTCTGCGAAAGCTCTTGGAGGAAGTCAATTGTTATAGGTTGTCCCCAGTTGCGGTTTCTCGAGAGGCGCATAGCCTGCCATGTGGGGCCAGTTTCTGGCAGAGCGGCCCCGCCGGCCAAACAGCCTTTGGCGTAGCTTCCAAAGGACTCGGCTGCATGCCCTGATCCAATCTCAGCGGCCCCAAAGAGGGTTTTTGCAGCCACCGTCGTTGCGCGATCTGGCCGCGCCTGCGGGCGGTCAGATTGTGTTTGCGCCTGAAGCACCAAGGGCAGCCCGCTTGCGAAGAGCGCCAGAGCAAAAAGATATTTAAAGACAATCCGTCCCACTCTTATTGATCTCCATTTGGATTCACCCAGCGTAGTAGAAGCATCCCCAAGATGAACAGCCCAACAACGGGTGTAAAGCCTAGGCGGGCATCATTCAGCCAATAGGTAAATAAACCGATAAGAAGCGGGGCCAAAAAGGCTGTGGCTTTTCCAGCGAGGGCAAATAGGCCGAAGGCTTCGGTCGGACGGTCAGGATTGGTGTGGCGCACCATCATAGATCGGCTGGCGGCATAGATCCCTCCGCCGGATCCACCAATGGCCGCGCCGCAGATATAGAAAATGACATCAGGCAGAGCGGAGGTTTCCTGTAGGGCCAGACCAAAGAAACTGTCTCTGGACATGCCAATGATACATAATGACACAAAGATCAGCACTGAGATGTGAAAGTAAATCACGGGCAAGGGCCCCAGCTTTCGATCATATTTTCCCGAGATCCAGGTTACAATTGCAGCGGATAATCCGCCAAGTATTCCGAACACCCCAAGCTGCGTTTGCCCCCAACCCAGGACCAAAACCGCATAGACCCCTCCAAAAGCATAAAGCCCGTTGAGGGCGTCGCGATAAAACATTTGCGCCCCCATGAAGGCAAAGAGGCTGGGCCGTTTTGTCATGTTTTTGAGCGTGTCTTTTAAGTCCGTAAGTGACTGTTGCAGCCCGCCCAGGCGATTGGGGATTTTGCTTTCTCGCACCCAAAGGAAAAATGGCAGCATAAAAA
>MDSY01040197.1_pt1 | contig 10453 bp, 9 predicted proteins | sample 811131 | NCBI WGS metagenome assembly MDSY01 (sample SAMN05326643, study PRJNA326480) | marine metagenome | isolation source: seawater | place: Atlantic Ocean: South West | collected 2010
ATCATATTAAGGGGCGGAAGGACGGAACAATTGATAGATAGAAATTTGCTTAAAAATTTACGCAATAGGCGCTATCGGCCCCAAGAATACCCTCCGTCAGTTTCAGTGCTTAGCGTGCGCCCCTTTCAAAGAATAGAAAAACATGGCTACTGTTCTGTGGAGTCGAAAAAGGCTTTAGCCTCTGTTTTCTAAAGCGACATTGAGTCGCTAGGACTGAACATTGCTGCATCACGTGCTTTCTTCTTAAGTTATAGTCACTCAAATCTAGGGTTTGCCGCCGCAGTTTTAGGACTTGCGAATGCTTATATAGGAATCACGGTAGCGATCTTCTCAGACCAAACGAGCTTGGTGGGAGCAGATATCTATTACGTAGTCATCAGTACTTTTACCGGTATATGCTGCGTCTTAATCGGGGCTTTTTCAGATAGGTTTGAAGCGCATAAATTTGGTTCCTAGGATGGCGGGCACAATTAAAGAAGGCTGATGAGTCAAAATACAAAAATAACAACATCTAAAATCGTAACATCAAAGACAATTGTCATCGTAGGTGGTGGTAGCGCAGGTCATGTTCTGCCAGCGTTGCCTGTTGCGGATGAGTTGATTAAAAGACAGTGGCGAGTGCACTTTGTAGGCACCCATAGCGGTTTAGAAGAAAAATTGTTGGGCGATAGGGACATTAAGTTTCATAGTGTATCCGTTGGTAAACTACGCCGTTATTTCTCTTGGCAGAATTTTTCTGATGTCCTACGCATTTTTATGGGCGTGGTTCAGGCGGTAGTTTTGCTTAGGCGTATTCGACCGGAAGTGATTTTTTCTAAAGGTGGTTTTGTTTCTTTTCCTGTTGTGTTTTCTGGTTGGTTGTTAAGGATTCCTATTGTTGCGCATGAGTCAGATTTAACGCCTGGACTGGCGAATAGATTGGTGATGCCTTTTGTTTCTACCCTCTGCTCTAGTTTTGCTGACACGCGTTTTTCTGGCTTTAAAGGTCGTGTAGTCAATACGGGCACCCCACTACGTGAGGATTTGCTGAAGGGTGATGTTGCAGCAGGTCGGAGTTTTTTAGGTGCTGAAGATGCCCGGCCAATCTTGCTGGTCACAGGCGGGAGTTTAGGTGCTGATGCGCTCAACACCATTGTTAGAAATTCTTTGCCACTGCTTTGTGTGAATTACTTTGTTGTGCATATCTGCGGGCCGGGAAAGGCAGAGAACATTGTGAAATCTGGGTATCTTGAGTTGGAATATGTTGATTCTGGCTGGGGCGATATTTTGGCAGCCGCAGACATTGTCGTATCTCGAGCCGGGGCAAACGCTCTGTTTGAATTATGGGCGCTGAAAAAGCTCACTCTGTTGGTGCCTTTGTCTGGGGCTGCTTCCCGGGGTGATCAACTTGCTAACGCGGCTTACGCCAAGGCCCAAGGTTTGAGCGAGGTGGTGGCGGAAGAAGATCTGGGTACGAAGCAGTTGCTCGCTGCGCTAGAGAGGTTGAGCGAAAATGCACAGCAATATCAGCTGGCCCTTAATGCCATAACTGCGATGAGGGCCAGCGAGATGTTGGTGGCTGAACTAGAGGCTGTGGCCAAGTAGCTCTGGGTTACTCGAGTGAGTTTTCGCGAAGATAGCCTTTTTTTGCGCGAAGAGCCGGATCAGACTACTCTAATTCATGTAATGATGAAGCGTTCTCCTTGACTTGAACCCATGGGTTGCCTACCGTTTCGGCTTCATTTCTGGCGTAAATTCTATGTATAAAATTCGAACTCACGACGCTATTGCGCCGATCGGCCTAGAGCGATTCCCTTCCAATGGTTATGAAGTTAATGCTGAACACGATGCTCCAGAGGCATTACTTATAAGAAGTCACAAACTTGTAGCCGAAGACCTTAATCCGAGCCTTAGAGCTGTCGCGCGTGCCGGCGCGGGTACTAATAATGTGCCGGTGCAGGCGTGTAGCGAAAAAGGCATTGTTGTTTTTAATACGCCGGGGGCTAACGCTAATTCAGTTAAAGAGTTGGTTATTACCGCTTTATTGCTGGCTTCCCGAGATGTATTTGGTGGCATCGCTTACGTCCGCTCTCTGGCTAAAGTTACTGATGAAACTGAATTAAATAAACTCGTAGAAGCTGAGAAGAAAAAATTTAAGGGTCGCGAGCTAGTAGGTAAAACTTTGGGCGTGGTTGGCTTAGGCGCTATTGGTTCCATGGTAGCTCGAGCTGGCATGGACCTAGGTATGAACGTGTTGGGTTACGATCCTGCGCTGTCAGTGGATGCGGCATGGCGCATACCATCTCAGGTAGAACGCATGCAAAATCTTCCAAGTCTTTTTGCTAAAGCAGATTACGTAAGCATTCATGTCCCGTTACTTCCTGCTACAGAGAGTATGATCAATGAGGAAGCATTAAAAGCATTCAAGCCGGGCAGCGTGTTGTTGAACTTTGCGCGTCAGCCTATTGTCGACTCAGCTGCGCTAAAAGCAGCGCTAGCCAGTGGGCATTTAGGTCGGTACGTAGCTGATTTTCCGGTTCCTGGTTTGTTGGACCACGACCGTGTGATGCTCACGCCACACTTAGGTGCGAGTACCGACGAGGCGGAAGAGAACTGCGCCGTAATGGCTGCAGATCAGTTAGTACGGTTTTTAGAAACCGGCAGCATTGTGAACTCCGTGAATTTCCCAGCCGTAACTGCAGATGCTGTGTCCGGCTATCGCCTAGCGGTAAGTAACCACAATGTGCCAGGCATGTTGGGTCAAATGACTGCGGTATTGGCAGAACGCAACATAAATGTGATTGATTTGATCAACAAAAGTCGTGATGAGTTGGCATTCAACTTAATTGATTTGTCGGAATCGCCAGATGAAGGACTACTAGAAGCAATTCGCGCAATTGAAAGCGTGATTAACGTTCGTGTGATTCAAGAGCGTTAATGTTGCTCCGATTTTTGAGCCTTTCAAGGGTCAAACGATTAAAGGCGCATCCAGTCGGAGTGCGCTTTTTTTGCCTGCTGTTTGGGTAAATGCCTACCTTGGGCTGTGGTGAATACTCAACTATTCCGGCTTAGGACCTACATGTTTCACGCCACGCCTAGCTTGTCGGGCAATAAAACGTTGAGGGCTGAGATTGACTTCTACTCGCTCAGATACCGGTGTTATCCAGCCCAATAGTTGACTGCTAATCATGACTGCCGCCATAGGCGCGGAACTGGTACCCATTGATCCATGAGCCGTGGAAATCCAACCCATAGCACTGAGTTTGCCAACCACAGGTTCACGGTCGCTAGAGACACAGCGCGCTGCGCGCTTGTGCCGCAATGAGGTCATTTTGTCGTCGCCGAGAAAGCGCCGATTCTTATTGATGTTGCTGGTGCTCGCTTCCGCAGATGTCCAGGGTTCGTATTCGTAGCTGCTGCCCACGGTCCACTCTTTGTCGCCGGGGATGACATATCCGTTGCCCACTATTGGCATAGTTATTTGCGCTTCAGTGACAGGCTTTATCCAATCTAATTGGCCGTACATTTCGCCAATTTCTAGGCTTTGGGTATTGGCGAAACTTTTGCTGGCGCCAGCGCAGGCCACAATAAAGGGGTGCTGTTCAGTCTCAATTCCTGCAGTTTTAACGAATTCAATCAGCGGGTGTTCGATAAGGCCGTGGCAAAGCTGGGGCAGGTCGATGATCGCGGCGCTAGGAAAAACTAATGCTCCAAGACCTGCTAACTGAAAATCTTCGGTTAAGGTTTGCTCATCTAAATAGGTCAGCCAATTCTGAGTCGCGTTAGCGTCAGGTGCGTATACCTTGGCTATTCTGCGGATTTTGCTCAACTCGTTGTCGTTCATTGCTAGTTGTATGGCACCCGTAGCGGAGAAGCCGGGAAAATTGGGGTGGTAGCTACGGGCGTAGTGAAAAGCACGAGCTCGAAATTCTGCGCCGGGGCTGGTATCGCCCAACAACCTGCAATGTAGTGCGCTAACATCCATTTTTGAGCCGCCGCTGGCGACACCATTAGGGTCGAAAATTTGTATCTGTACGCCTTGGTCGGCCAAGTGTCTTGCAACGGTACATCCAGCGATGCCCGCGCCAAAGACACTTACCCGTCGGGGTGTGCTTTGCCTTTGTTTCGCACCGCGACTAACTAGTATGCCGGCTAAACTTGAGCGTTTAATTGGCTGCTGATCAACTTTGCGCATAACAAACCCTAGCGCCTCTAGGCGTCGCCGTACTGCTCCTGCAGAGGTGAATGAGCATACGCTTGTGCCTTGAGTTGAGTTGTCTGCGATAGCGGACAATACGTCTAAGTCCCACATGCTGGGGTTTTTGGGTGGTGAAAAACCATCCAAGAACCATGCATCCACGGGCTGTCGTTGTCGTTTTGCTAAATCCAGAAGGCCCTCTAAAGCGTTGCCGTGAAAAACGCTGAGCTGCACGCGTCCATTGGCAAAACTGCGACGGTGCCAGCCCGTTAGCAGTGGTGGCGGGTTGTCTGCAAGTGTTCTGTATATTTCCAAGTTAGGGCGGCTTAGGGCTAGCTTTTGCCAAGCCTCGTAGGCCAGTGGATGCGCTTCAAAGCTTATGAAATGCAGGTGTTTCTTGGTTCGTTGCAAAACTTCGGTGGCGGTAATGGCGAAATTTAGGCCACTACCAAAGCCCAGTTCGCCCACGTTAATGCACACGCCTAGATCCATACGCTCAAGCATAGCGCTGGGTTTAAGGTAGATTCTGTAGACTTCATCGATACCGTCAGCGGTAAAGTAAATGTCTTTATATTGCTTCGAGAATGGTTGTTTGTTGATCCATTCAAGCGCTGCCGGAGCAATATATTCTTGATGGTAGGTTGGGTTTTGCGACATAAAAGTTATTGGTCTAACCCAGTAGCTACAGACCGGTTAGTGTCTACGATCCAGCCGCTCCAAGAATCTGCATACAATGCAGCTTCGCCAAATCCTGCGATACGCATGGCCAAGATGTTGTGAATGGCGGTGACACCGGAGCCGCAGTAAACCGTGACAGCTATATCCTGTTGTGCAGCGCTTAAGCCCAGATCAGTAAAGCGTTGAGCAAGTTTGTCTGATGTTTTGAAAAAACCTTTGTCGTCCAGATTGTCGCTAAAGGGCAGGCAGACGGCGCCGGGAATGTGCCCAGCGACTGGGTCGACGAGTTCTTCCTTGCCTACAAACCGGGCCTGTGCCCGTGCATCTATCAGAAATTCATTTTCTAGACCGGTGGCATCCATGAGGGTTGTGCTCAGAGTCAGCACATCTTCAGTCGAGGATAATTTTGTCAGTGGTGTAGTGGCTTGGAATGTGCTCGGTGCGTAGAATTGTACGCTGGTGCCTGGCTTGGTTAGCGGCCCTGGCCAATTATTTAAGCCGCCATCCAGGACTGCAACATTCGCATGTCCCAGCCAGCGCATCATCCACCAGGCACGGCCCGCAAAACTGCCGCCAGCATCGTCATAAATAATAATCTGGTCTTGGTTTTCAATGCCCCAGGCCTGTACTTGTGCAAGCCACGCTTGAGGTGGGGGCAGTGGATGTCTGCCATGTTGGTTGGGTTTGGTGGCAAGGTGACGGTCCATGTCGGCATGCACCGCGCCTAGGATGTGGCCCTTGTCAAAAGCTACTTGGCCCCAGTTGGGTTCTCCAATCCGGCCCCTGCAATCCAAAACACGTAGACCTTTAGTCGCGTGATTGGCGAGTTGAGCAGCTGTAATAAGCGTAGTGAAACTCATTGGTAAACACCCATAGTTTGTTCAACTCTCAAGCCCAAGGCTACATTCGTTCTACAACACCAATGCCCAGTAACTTTAAGCCTTTGGCTAAAACCCCCGCGCTTTGTTCGGCTAACTTTAGGCGGCGAACTTTGTCTTGATGTGTGCTGGTGAGTATCGGGCACTGCTCATAGAATTGAGTGAATCTTCCGGCAAGGTCATATAAGTAGCTGCACAAATAGTGGGGGTAACCCTCTTTAGCCACTAGGTCGAGAGTGTCATCGAAGCCGGCAATGGCTGCAGCTAGGCGGCGTTCTGGTTCATCTACTGTTGTTATATGCTTTGGTAGTGAATCTCGTGCCACATCACTTTTACTGAAAATACTCTGAATGCGGCTGTAGGCATATTGCAGATACGGAGAGGTATTGCCCTCAAAGCTAAGCATTTGATCCCAATCGAAAACGTAGTCGCTGGTACGATTCTTCGATAGGTCTGCATACTTTACCGCGCCAATGCCAATGACCTCAGCAAGATGGGCCATATCCTCGGACGCGCCGCCACGCTTCTCGGTGAGTACTTTTTGTGACCGTTCAATGGCCTCATCTAGCAAATCTGCTAATTTGATTAAGGCGCCTTGGCGTGTTTTAAAGGGCTTGTTGTCCTTGCCCAGCATGGTGCCAAACTGCATGTGCGACAGCTCAACATGCTCTGAGGCTAACCCAGCAGTTCGGCCGGCGGCGAATATTTGCTTGAAGTGCAAAGATTGACGCGCGTCAACAAAGTACAGCACTCGGTCTGCACCTAAGGTCTGGGTTCTATGTTTCAATGCGGCCATATCTGTGGTTGCGTAAAGGTAGCCGCCGTCTGACTTACGTACAATCAAGGGCAAGATGTCGCCGTCTTTGTTTTTGAATTCATCTAAAAAAATGCATTGAGCACCATCTGATTCGGTCAATAAATTAGCTTTTTTCAGCTGTTCAATCATGGGTGCTAGTTCGTCGTTGTAAGAACTCTCCCCTTTTATGTCATCGCGCGTTAGTGCCACGCCCATGCGCAGATACAGTTGTTGGCAGTGAGAAATGGACATATCGATAAAGCGGCGCCAATGGGACAGTACCTGTTCATCACCGGCTTGCAGTGCAACAACGGTTTGTCTGCTTCGGGCCTTGAAATCTTCGTCTTCGTCGAAGCGCTGCTTTGCCGCCCGGTAAAAATTTTCAATATCAGACAACTCGTTCGAGTTTTCTCCAGTTTCGTCAAGGTAAGTCAGCAGCATGCCAAATTGGGTGCCCCAATCGCCGACATGATTTTGGCGAACTACTTTATGTCCTTGGGCCTCTAATACTCTGGCAATACAGTCGCCGATGATGGTGCTGCGGATATGCCCAATGTGCATCTCCTTGGCGAGGTTTGGGCCAGAATAGTCCACGACGGCTGTAAGCGGGTTATCTGTTTTAGAAGGCTGGATATTACACGCTGTGGCTAAAAATTCTTCGGCCAAGGTAATGTTAATAAAGCCGGGGCCGGCAATACTGACATCTTTGGCGATGCCAGATAGGTCTAACAGGGCTATGACCTGAGCGGCCACTTCTTTTGGATTTTGTCCGCTTCGCTTAGCCGCCGCCATAACTCCATTGGCTTGGTAGTCACCAAATTCTGGTCGGCTAGCGGCTTGCAACATAGCTTGGCCTTGAAGGCCGAGCGCCTCGAAGGCACTCTCAATTCGTTGAGACAGGAGCGCCTTAATTTTCATTATTGGGTAGTAAAATCAATTAGTTGATGGGCGTAACCCGATCTGCTTGAACACCTTTGTCGTGGTTTACGACAACAAAAGTAACTTCTTGACCGTCACGTAGGTTTGGCCTTTGGCCTTCTTCTGTTGTCACAATGCAGCGCTGGTGGACGAAAATTTCTTCGCCAGATTCTCTAACTATGAAGCCGTAGCCTTTGGTTCTATTGAACCATTTAACCGTACCGTTTTCTGTAGGCAAGTTGCTTGTGTCAGGCTTTGGCTGCGTGTGTTCGCTAGTCTGTTCTCTCTCAGAATTATCATGTTTATTGCGATTTTCGGCTTTGGGTTCTCTTTTGCCTCTGCGTTCATTATTTCTCGGGTTGCGTTCTTTGCGCTCACTGCCGTTTTTGCCGTGGGAATCTTTGTTGCGGCCATTAGTTTCTCTGCGAGGTTTACGATTGCTCTGATTGCCGCCGCCGTTTTCGCTTAGCTTTGCATTGAACAAGCCGTTTATGAGTAGTGCCACAATCATAAGTGCAGCAAGGGCCAAAGAGTTGTCTGGCCAAATGCGGGTAAACAATTCGGTGACAAGGTAAGCCAGCAGAAGGGCGCTGGCCAGGGCGATGATAAAAGTTCGCATAGTTATCTTAGGTCTATAAATGGTGGCAGGGAGTGTACAGGAATTGCACCGTTTAGTGAGGGAAATTAGAGCCTTCGGGTTTCTAGAATGATAATGGGCGTTTCCGGTACGGCAACCATTCCCTCACTTATGCCAGTGTCCACCAACTCAATGGTCTCTATCACATCTCGGCCACTAATTACCCGGCCAAAAACGGTATAACCGGGTCCATCTGACGTTGCATCAAGGTGAGTATTGTTGCCTACATTTATAAAAAACTGGGTATCTCCAGAATCTGGATGGTTTAGGCGGGCCATGGCGACGGAGTATTTGCGGTTTTTCAATCCATTCAATGATTCATTTGCAACGCTTCGATTTGTCGGGCGGTAGGTGAGATTTTCAGTATATCCACCCGCTTGGATCATGAAATTAGGGATTACTCGGTGGAAAACTAAACCCACATAAAAATTTTCGTCGATTAGCGTTAAAAAATTACTAACGTGCCGAGGTGAGAATTTGGGCAAAAGTTCAATTTCTATCTCGCCAACGCTGGTTACTAGGGCAACTTGGGGGTTATCAGCCACGGCATTTTTAACCTGTAAAAGGCCTGCCATGGGAATTAGGACAAGACCCATTAACGTGATTTTGCTGAAGATGCTTTCCATTTTTAGTTACCTCTTGGTTTTGACAAGTTAGGTTACCTGATCGGGTGGGGTTTTTGCATAACCGTTGGTGCACGGAGGGCGCGCAGCCATTTTTGTTCGAGTGCTTTTCTAGCACCAATTAATTGTCAGTTGTTTAGAGTCGTTACTGGCCCCAAACTTTTACTGGTCAAAACTAATGGATGTTAAGTTAAGATGTCCACGTAGGCGCGAATGGTGGGCGCAAAGCCTGATTCTAAAGATTCGCAGATAATCGCATGGCCAATTGAAACTTCTTGCAGTCCAGGTAGGGTGGCAAACAAAGGTAAATTCGTTTGGTCTAAATCATGCCCGGCGTTAATTCCTAGGCCGATCTCTAATGCGAATTTTGCTGCAGCTGTGTAGGAGGCAAAACTCGCTTGTGTCGCCGGATGCGTCGCGCCATTAGCCCAATAGGTTTCTGCATAGGGGCCCGTGTAAAATTCGATGCGCTCTGCCTCATGTGCTCTGGCAGCAATAATTTGTTCGCGAATCGGGTCCATAAACAAACTTACCCGAGCGCCCACAGAATGGTAAAAGGCTATTTTCTCTTTGAGCAGCGTGGTGCCTTCACTCAAATTCCAGCCGTGGTCAGACGTCAGTTGGTCGTCATTGTCTGGCACTAGGGTGACTTGTTGTGGGCTAGTTGCTTTAATAATTGCGTCAAACCCTGGGTAGCCGTTGTCTCGGGGAGCGGCGAAAGGATTACCTTCAATATTGAATTCAATATGCGGATATTCCTCTTTCAGCAGGCGCGCCAGGTCGTAAACATCCTGCGGATGAATGTGTCGTTGATCTGGCCTTGGATGCACGGTAATGCCAAGGGCGCCTTGTTCGATAGCCTGCCGAGCGGCGTTGACTACGCTGGGCCTATCGCCCAATCGGGAGTTCCGCAGCAGGGCGATCTTATTCAGGTTAACGCTGAGTAATGTCATCGTGGCGTTTCCTCGGAGGGGGCGAGTGGCGATGGCTCACCTTTGTTGTTTGCACTATGCATTTTTGGGCTTAAAGTTGAAGCAGATTGCTCTTCTTGCGCAGATAGATTGGCTTCGCTAAGTGCGCCGGAGGCGACCAGATAAACGATCATAACGAGAACATAAAAGAAGTTGATGCCCATTTGGCCAAAGAGCTTGAATGTGACCCAAGCGTCCATCGAAAAGTTATCCATTACCCATAAATTGAGAACTCCGTTAAAGGTGAACGCTATGGCCCACCCATAGGTCAGAACTTTCCATTTTTCTTCGGGCAGTTGTAGCGCCTGACCTAGCACTTTCTTCAGCAAGAAAATTTTTGCGAACCAGTGAGCGCCAATAAGCGCCGACGCAATGGCCCAACTGACGATACTAGGTTTCCATTGTATGAATGCTTCGTCTCTAAAGAGCAAAGTCAGGCCACCCAAGACCATGCTCGCCCAAAATGTGATTTTAAGTTCGTTGCCAATGGGTTTGCTCAATATTTTGTAGGCAATCACTTGCAGTGTCACTCCTACCATGAGGACGCCAGTGGCTAAAAAAATGTCCTTGGAAGTGAAATAGACAACGGCGAAGGCGATGATGGCTAAGTAGTCGAGTAACTGCTGCATGAATGTTCTTTTTGTTGCTGATCGATGGAATAGCGATGATAAAGGAATACACTGAGGCTGTAAGTTTTTCATAGGACATTAAGTCGTGGCCCAACATTTGCGTGTACACCCCACAGATCCTCAAGGCCGGGTGTTAAAAATTGCTG
>MDSY01020619.1_pt1 | contig 10452 bp, 5 predicted proteins | sample 811131 | NCBI WGS metagenome assembly MDSY01 (sample SAMN05326643, study PRJNA326480) | marine metagenome | isolation source: seawater | place: Atlantic Ocean: South West | collected 2010
ATTCGAGAGTATTTAGAAGGTAAACCTATCAAGGGCTCTAAAAAGAAAGAGAAGTTATATATTGTTGAGGAATATCAAAAGAACGAAAAGAAAAGACTTGTTGAAAATTTAAAAAAAGCGAAAGAAGCTGTAAAAAAAGCTGAGTCTAAAAAAAATCACAATAATGGATCCGATGCAACTAAGGCTAGCATTTGGCGAATTTCAAAGAGAATAAAGGATTTAAAGGCTCAATTAAAGGTTGAACAAGAAACGAAAGCAATTGTTGAAGCGGATTTAAAGGAGTTAAACGAGTCAGGTTTATCAGGTGTTGCTGTTTCAGTCGGGAAAAGTGAAAAAGAAGGGAAGATTAAAAGTAAAGTAGAGGAAATAAAAAAGATTCAAAAAGAACTAGCAGAACTTCAAGAACAATATTCTAGAGCCCAAAAGAAACTTCAGGAAAGTAATAAAAAGGCTACTAGTATGAAAAGTGAAGAGGTTACCAATGCTAAAGAAAAGTTAGAAGCGGCAAAACTAGCGAAACAATATGCCGAGTTGGAAACAGCAGAGGATAGAGCTCTTAGATTAAAAAGAGATAAACTTCAGCGTAAGCTTCAATCTAGAAAGCGAAAGGCTAGAATTAAAGCTGAAAAGAAAAAGAAAATACTAGAAAATCGTTTGCATGAATCTAAAATTAGAGAGAGGGAACAACTTTTAGCGAAAAAGGCTGAGTTATTGAAGAAAACAAAAATTCGTCAAGAACAGATAGCAAATGATAAAGTGGCAAAAGAACTTTTAGATAATAGAGATAAGACTAATTTCAAAAAGGATAGTATTCGTAGGGTTAACAAACAGATTGCTGTTCAGAAAAGAAAAGAAATGGCAGAAATGGCTCGTGTTGATGCTCTTGAGAAAAAAGTTAAAAGAGCGGAAATAGAATTAAAATTAAATAACGAGAAACTATCAAAGGAAGCAAAAGAAGAGTTTTTAAAACAAAAATCGAAACTTGACAAGGAGATAAATGAATTAAAAAAAGTAAAAGAAAGCTTAGATAAAAAAAATAAAAAAGAATTCGAAAAAAAGAATAAAAAAGTAAAAACGGTTAATAAGGCAAAAGTTTATGAGGATTCTATGAAGGTTGTTTTAGATAAACAGGCCAAAAATGATTGGGATTTACATAATCAAAAAGCTAAAGAAATAAAGGCACACAAAAGATTGTTAAAAGAGCAATTGAAAACAAAGAAAGCTACTTTGAAAAGAATCGGAGAGAAAGAAAAAAATATAACAAAAGAAGATAAAATGAAAGCTGCAAAAGCTAAAATTGAAAAAAAACAGTTGAAACAGCAAAAAGCGATTAATAAGGCAAATAAAGACTTAGAAGCAAAAGCAAAATTAAATAAATCTAAAGATGAGATAGAAAAACAAAGGCTAAAAGAAAAAGCAAGAAGAAAAGCATTAAATTATGCTGCAAAAAAAGTAGAAGCCGAGAAGGCTGAAAAGGCAGCTAAAATAAATGGGAAGAAACTAACAAAACGCCAACTTATAATTTTATCACTTAAAGATGAGATTAAAACACTTAGTATAGATGTAAGAAGAAAGAACGATGATTTGGAGGCTTCAGAGTTAGAATTAAAAGCAGTAAAGGAAAAAGGAGATATTGCCGATGCGATAAAACAAAATGTTTTAGAAAGAAGAATAGTTAAGTATAAAGCAGAAGCAAAGACGCTTAAGGAGAAATTAATAGAAAAACAGAAGGAATTAGATCGTATGCTTGGTGTTGTTGAGAAACAAAGTAAAGGGTCGAAGGTACAATCGAATGAAGAGTACTTGAGAGATCTTCAAGCAAAGGCAAAAAGGAAAGAAATGGAGGAGCGTAGAAAATCGCGCGTTAAGAATGCTGCTTTGATGGCGAAAGCTAAAAAAGAAAAAGCTAAAAAAGAAAAAGAAGAAAGAGTTGATTTTGAATATAGAGTGGCAGAAGCTGAAAAGAAAGCAATGAAGCTTAAAATTAAAAAAGCCAAACAAGAAAGAAAGGAACAAAGATTAGCTTTTATGTTAAAGCAGCAAAGACTAGAGTCCGATTTAGATGCCTTAGCTTACAAAGAGTCTATGGAGGAAGGCTTAGAAGAAGCAGAAAGGTTACGAAAGAAAAAATTAGAAAAAGCTAAACAGAAGTTACTTCGTCAAATGGTTAAGATGGAAAAGAAAGCTAATGATGATGAAGAATTTGAAAGGGAAGTGGCCGAAGAAATGGAAGTTAAAAGAAGAGCAGATGACAAGCGAAGAAGGGAAAAAAAATACCTTGAAGAAAAAAATAGAAAAGATTTAGAGCAAAAGAAAAATGAAAAAATCAAAAGTTCTTTAACAAAAGATGATGAAAGATATATAAATAAAGAAGCAAAGAGAAGAGGCGAAATTGCAGATAGCCTTGAAAAAGTTGTTGATAAACAAAAAGATGAATGGACTAAAATTAATATTGAATCTGAAAAAAATAAAGAACAATTAAAAGAAGAAGAAAAAATAAGAGAAGAAAAAAAGCGCAAATTAAGAGTGCAAAGAAAGATTGATACAGCAAAGAAAAAACAGTATCTAAAAGAAACTGATAGACTTAAGGATGTTCTGAAAGAGAAAAAAGCAATGGATCGAAAAATTGAAGCTGCAACCAGACTGACCTTGTCTAGAGATGAAAGAAGAAAAGCTGTTGAAGAAGTTCAGAAACAAATTTTAGAGCGTAGAAAGTTACAAGATAGAATGACTGACTCTCTTGATATTGAAGCTAAATTACTAGCCGAAAAATTAGCTCCACTTCAGGCAGGTATAAGTTCAAGAGAAAGTAAAATTGCTAATTTGAAAGTTGAAGTTTCGGCGTTAAAATCTGAAGAGTTACCACTTTTAAGAGATTTCCTACAGACTAATCAAAGAAGTAAAAGTATTGCTTTTCAAGCTGAGAGATTAGCTGCTGCAGAAAGAATCGATAAAAAAGCTGAGTCGAAAAAGATTTCTAAAGAAGGTTTAGAGATCAAACTAAAAGTCAAGGAAAATTATTTACACCGTTTAGAAAAGGATAGACAATTAAATATTTACCGACAGAAGATTATAGTGTTGAAGGAGAGACTTGTAAATCTTGATACAACTAATATTGATGAAAATGAAATAAATAGAATTCTTATTATTCAATACCGGCAGATTGAAAAATCTATTGTAGCAACGCAGCAAGAGATGGAAAATATTACAATGCAAATCATAACCAAGGAAAAAGAATATGAAGCATTAATAATTAAGGCTAATAAATGGAGGGTAGAAGATAAAAAAGATTCTATAGCTAAAGCTGCTGCAGTTAACTTAACCCCTGATCAAGTTTCACTAAGATTAGACTCTTTAAAACAGTTATATGATAATTCAAAATCAGGAACAGATAGAGCTGCATTCCAAATTGAAATGGATAAGTTGTATGGCGAACTTCCCGAAGGTATTCATGAAGAGATTTTATACGAGAGTAATCGTACAGTAAAAAAGTATGTCGTTATTAAAGGTGGTGAGGTAGACATTTATAAGATGGTCATGTATATTTGGGGATCAGCATACTATTTTAAAAATGGAGTTGCCATAACTAAAATGCGCTTTGATACTGGAACAAAGTATTAAAAGGTTTAATTCTTGGCATAAGTCTTGCCTAAATATGTTAAAATCATAATTCTATGAATATTAAAGTTTTATTTTTTAACACATTGACTTCTATGCTATTATTAAGTTCATGTGAGGAAGTTACATTTGGTTGTGAGGAGGGGAATGGATATAAAAACACGAAGTATTTTAATTCATCTTATTTTTCAGAGTTAGATATTGATATTAGAGCCGAAACCTTTTTAACACAAGGAGAGAATTATGAGGTCAAGATAGTCGCAAGCGAAAATATAATCAATAAAATTAATGTTTCTGTGCAAGCTAGAGAACTTCAGTTTAACACTTCGCGAGGTTGTGTTAATGAAACTGAAGGTTATATTCGAATTTATATAACAGCACCAAATTTTGAAAAACTTACACTTAATAGTTCAGGTAGTCTTACCAACGAGAGTTTTTTAGATTTAGAAGACTTATCCATTTATGTAAATGGAAGTTGTGATGTTGATTTAAATAATATTGCAGTGAATGATTTCGATATTCACGCCTTAGGGAGAGGAAATGTAACTCTGCAAGGTGAAACCGCTGATAAGGGAGATGTTACTATTTCTTCATCTGGGGATGTCAATTTATCTAATCTGCTAACTAATTCTCTTAATATTCAAATATCAGGGAGTGGAGTTGCTAGAGTTTTAGTAAATTCTTCGATTGATGCTTCGCTGTCAGGAAGCGGAGATTTAATATACGAAGGTTATCCAGAAGTAATCAAAACCACTACTGGTTCTGGTAAGGTTTATCAAGCATTATAATTACTTCAAATAAACAAAAAGGTATATTCGAATTTTCACCTTTTAAATTAATTATTACTTAAGCTTTTTTACTTTGTTATCCATTACGTATTTTTCTTTTTTTACGAGCTTACCATCTTTATTGTAAAATTTTGAAATTCCATTTTTTCGTCCATTGGAGTATAGAATTCTGCTTTGAAGATTACCATTACTATAATAAGTTGTGAACATACCATCTAGCCTTCCTTTATTATAATTTATTTTTTGAAATGTTATATCAGTTCCATCAAAGTAAACAACGCACTCACCATCCTTTACAGATTCTTTTTGTTCTTGACGGAATTCACGTAAGGCATCCCTTTTAAATCTAACTGTATCCTCCTCCGTTAAGATCAATTTATATTGTCCTTTTTCTCTTAAAAAAAACCCTTGATTGTGGTAAACTTCGTATTTACCTTCTAGTAATCCATTGTTATAAGTCTCTTTAATCCCAATTCTTCCGTTTGAGTAAAATTTAGTGTATTCACCATGTTTGATACCATTGGAATAATTGGCAATGAATTTTTGGTTCCCATTTTTATGGAAACCTTCCCATTTTCCATCCATTACTCCCATTTTGAAAAATCCTTTTTCGTTTACTCTTCCGTTTTCTTGATGCCATGAGGTCCAAAGTCCGTCTTCTTTATCATCTTTAAATTTTCCTTCATGATCAAGTTTACCTGATTCAAAATAAACAGACCATTTTCCGTTTCTCATATCGTTTTTAAAGTTGGCAATTCTTAGTTTTCCTCCCGCTTCATAGAAGTATTTCCATTTACCATCCTTTAAACCATTTTTAAAAAAAGCAATGTGCTCTTTTTTCTCTGTTCCGGGATAGTTAAAGAGCCATTTTCCATTCCTTAATCCATTTTTAAAATTTCCTTTAATTCTTATGAGGCCTTTATTATACCATAACCAAGTACTGTCCTCAGTACCAAATTTGTAATAACCTTCACTTTCTAATGTTCCATTAAGTCGGAAAGAGTAAAATTTACCATGTTCCTTTCCGTCAATAAATTGGGTTGAATCTTTAATTTGCCCTGTGGTAAAGTATGTTCTATGCTTTCCACTTTTAATTCCTCTATTAAATTCTGATTTGTACCAAGTATTACCATTCTCATACCATTTAATAATCTCTCCGTGTACTTTTCCATTATTGTAAACTAATTTTCCTTTTGGTGCCCCATCTTCATAAAATTCCATTAAATTACCATTACCATTTATGATTGTTTGCTCCCCCTTCTTATTCCAACCAGAAAATACACTGTCATAACCTAAAGTATAGTATGCATTTTTAAGCTTTTCTCCATTTGAGTACCAATAATTATATAAGCTATCTTTTTTGTCATTTTTGTAATTTCCTTCCCATTCTTTATTTCCATTTTCAAAGTAGCTGATCCAATGACCCGATTTTTGGTCTTTAATATATTCCCCTTGTATTTTAACGTTTTTATTTGAGTACCAACTTGTAAATTTCCCGCTTTGTTTCCCTGCAGCGAAAACACCTTCGTCTTTTCTATCTCCATTTGGATAGTAGTAGGTTACTGTCCCATGAAGACGTCCAACATTGTAATGGCATATTTGTTTTAACTGTCCATTAGGATGCCAAAAAGTCCACTTGCCATGCTCTTTTCCATTGACGTACTTACCCTCAGCTTCCTTTTTTCCGTTTGGGTACTTATTTATTAAATATTCTTCAGCAGCTTTTTCATTAGTTTTTGATTGTGAAAATCCAATTGTAGTATAAGCTAAAATTAAAAGAAGGATTGAAAGTTTCATAAAAAGGAATTTAATACTAAAATAACTGCATAATTCTCAAATTGTAACATGTTTTTAAGTAATTTTTTAACATTTTATTTTGAATTAACAGAAATAATTAGCTCATCTTGAGCTCTAAGCTTTTATTTGAATCATTTATCAAATAGTATACTTGGTTTATTAAAGTGTCAAAAATAATATTCAGGGTTGATAGTTTAATTTGTTAAAAAATAAAAGGCTTCAAAAAAAATGGTTCTAATTTTTTTAAAGGTGTTACGATAAGAAAACCTCTTCGTTATGATAAGAAAACCTTACTATGAAGAATATCTTTTTATTATCTGCCTTTTTTGTTTTTTTAGCAAAATTAAATGCTCAGAATGTAACACAAGTTTTAGATGGAAGTTTTATTCGAGAGAATAATTTAAATAAGCACCCCATAAGCTATACCTATGAGTCTGAATCTTACATGATGTGGTCAAAGAGAATTTGGAGAATTTTAGATTTAAGAGAAAAAATTAATCATCCAATTTATTATCCTATTGATCCGACTAACTCACTAAGGAACTTAGTGACTGTTATTCGTGACGGTATTTGTGCTGGTGAATTAACAGCCTATGAGGGTATGAGTGATGAGTTTGACTATACAATGAATTCAATAGAAGCATGTAAATTAGGGGAAACATTGGATACACTTTTTGATGATGAAGGAAAACCAATTCCTATAAGTGAACCTTTTCCAACTTATAATATTAGAAGATATAGAATTAAAGAAGATTGGTTTTTTAATTCAAAAAGGAGTGCTATGGAAGCAAGGATTATTGGTATTTGTCCTGTTGAGGAAGTTTTTGACGCTATGGGAGAATATAAAGGTGATAGACCTTTGTTCTGGATTTATATGCCTGAATTAAGACACACAATTGCCAATGCCCCAGCCCCAAATCCTCATAGTGATGTAGAAAGGCGTACTTATGATGAAATTTTTCAAAAAAGACGATTTAGCAGTTATGTAATGAAAGAGTCTAATGTTTACTGTAGAAAAATAGATAGTTATGCTCAGAGTATTAACGCTTTACTAGAAAGCAAGAGAATTAAAAATGAAATTTTCACTTTCGAACAAGATCTTTGGGAGTACTAAATGTGTATTGAAAATATTATATCAGTTAAAATTAAATGCTGATTTCGTTAGGGTTTAAAGCCTTTTAAATTTCTTAATTTGAATAAAAATTTGCATCTTCGTGCTCTAATTTTTTTTAAAAAATGCCGAAGAAATTAATTTCAAAACCACACCCATGGCACGGAATTCCTGTTGGAAAAGATGCCCCAAATAAAGTAACTGCGTTTATTGAGATGGTTCCATCCGATACTTGTAAGTATGAAATAGATAAAGAAACCGGTTATTTAATGATTGATAGACCTCAAAAGTTTTCAAACATTATTCCTGCGTTATATGGATTTGTCCCACAAACCTATTGCGGTGATAAAACTGCAAAATTTGCTGGCGAAAAAGCTGGTAGAGATTTGGAAGGAGATTTAGATCCTCTAGATATATGTGTGTTTACCGAAAGAGAAATTCCTCATGGAGATATTTTGGTTGAGGCCAAAATTATTGGAGGAATGAGAATGATTGATGGAGGTGAAGCAGATGATAAGATTATTGCAGTCCTGGCTCAAGACGAAGTTTACGATTTTGACGATATTAGTGATGCTCCACAAAGATTAGTTAATAGGCTAAAACACTATTTTCTTACCTATAAACAAATTCCAGGGGAAGAAGCACCTGAATGTGAAATTACTCATGTTTATGGAGCAGAAGAAGCAAAAAAAGTTATAGAACTATCAATTGAAGATTATAAAGATTTATTTTCAGAATAAATTCATAAAAATAAACAAAGAAAAACAGCCACTTACTTCCAAGTGGCTGTTTTGTTTTTTTAAGGCTTAATTAAATTCAGTTATTCAATATTTTTAATGTGTTCAGATCTTCCCTTTTGAAAAATTTTATTACTAATTTGATTTCCTTTCCTGAGTTTCTTTTGCTCTTCTTCAGGGAGTAAAACTATTGATTTACATTCGTTAGAACATGTTGTAAGTGTTTTTTCTTGACAAGATTCACATTGTATAAATAGCAAGTGACATCCTTTATTTGCACAATTAACATGCGTGTCGCAAGGCTCACCACACATATGGCAATTAGATATGACATCGTCCGAAATTCTCTCTGCTCTTCTGTGATCAAATACAAAATTTTTACCAAGGAATTTATTTTCTAATCCTTCCTCTTTTACTTGGCGTGTATATTCAATAATACCACCCTCAAGTTGGTAAACATTTTTGAATCCTTTATGTTTATAGTAGGCACTTGCTTTTTCACAGCGAATCCCTCCTGTGCAATACATAACAAGGTTTTTATCTTCTTTATGCTCTTTTAAATCTTCTTCAATAATGTCTAAAGAATCTCTAAAAGTGTCCACATCAGGAGTTGTTGCGCCTTCAAAATGTCCTATTTCACTTTCGTAGTGGTTTCTCATATCCACTAATACAGTTTTAGAATCTTTGATTATATCGTTAAACTCTTTAGCTTTTAAATGGATGCCTTTATTTGTGACGTCAAATGTGTCATCCTCTAATCCGTCGGCAACAATTTTATCCCTAATTTTTATTTTGTTTTTAAGAAAGGAAAAATCATCTTGTTCAACAGCAACATTTAATCTTATACCATTTAAAAACTTAATAGAGTACAAGTAATCTTTAAATTCGTTGAATCTTTTAGCAGGAACAGAAATTTGAGAATTAATACCTTCAGTAGCAATGTATGTTCTTCCTAAAACATCAAGTTTTTCCCATTGTATAAATAAGCTGTCCCTAAATTTTTCAGGATCCCTTAGATGCGCATATTGATAAAAAGAGATTGTCAGCCTTTTTTCACCAGCCTCTTCTATTAAATATCTTCTTTCTTCCGCGCTTAATTTATTGTACAGTTGCATGCTATATCAATTTTAAGATTGGTCTACAAATATAGGGATAAATGTTATTTCAGGTCAACTTGATAAGTTTAGCGATGGAATCATTTTTAAAAAACACTAAACAATTTTTTTCTTATCAATTATAATTTCAGAAAATAACTTCATCAAAAATCGTCTGTTTTTCTGTTTAAAATCAAATCGATATTTATAGGATTTCGTCTTATCTTTAATATTAGTCAAAAAATAAAAAATATGTCTAAGTCAATCTTAACAAAAACTTCCAAGAAATTTCTTGAAAAATATTTAAACAATCCGTCTCCAACTGGTTTTGAATCGGAGGGTCAAAAGATTTGGTTAGATTACGTTAAGCCATTTGTAGACGACTATTTAGTTGATACATACGGATCGGTTGCTGCTATTGTCAATCCAAAAGCTAAGTATAAAGTTGTGATTGAAGCACATGCTGATGAGATTTCTTGGTTTGTTCATTACATAACTTCTGATGGTTATATATATGTAAGAAGAAATGGAGGTTCTGATCATCAAATTGCACCATCTAAAAGAGTTCATATTCATACTGAAAATGGAATTATTCAAGCAGTTTTTGGATGGCCAGCTATCCACACACGTCATGGTGGGAAAGAAGAAGCGCCAACGTTAAAAAATATTTGTTTAGATGTAGGTGTAAAAGACAAAGAGGAAGTATTAAGTTTGGGAATTCAAGTTGGAGATGTCATAACATATCCAGACGAATTAACAATGCTTAATGATAGGTGGTATGTAGGAAGAGCTCTCGACAACAGAATAGGAGGTTTTATAATTGCTGAAGTCGTTAGATTACTTCATAAAAATAAAAAGAAATTACCGTTTGGTTTATATATTGTAAACGCAGTACAAGAAGAGGTTGGTTTAAGAGGCGCTCAAATGATTACTGAAACAATTAATCCTAATGTTGCTATTGTAACTGATGTATGTCATGATACATCAACGCCAAAAATTGATAAAATCGCTCAAGGTGACATAAAAGGGGGTATGGGACCATGTATTCCAACAGGCCCTGCCGTACAAAATAACTTACTCAAACTTATTAAAACAGTTGCGAAGGATAACAAAATTCCTTTTCAAAATGCTGCTGTTTCAAGAGCTACGGGAACTGACACTGATGCATTTGCTTATAGTAATGGGGGAGTGGCATCGGCACTTATATCACTGCCATTAAAATACATGCATACTACTGTAGAATCAGCTCATAAAGATGATATAGAGAATGTTATAAAGCTTATTTATGAAGTTCTCCTTAAGATTGA
>MDSY01062667.1_pt1 | contig 10452 bp, 6 predicted proteins | sample 811131 | NCBI WGS metagenome assembly MDSY01 (sample SAMN05326643, study PRJNA326480) | marine metagenome | isolation source: seawater | place: Atlantic Ocean: South West | collected 2010
CCTTAGGCACAGCTACCTAGCTATAAAAAATCGATTACTGCTTCGTATGACGTTAATATGTGCCTTTGCTCAATCATTCATTAGATGCTCAAACACCTATGACACCCGCCATTGGTCAACTTAATACTTTAGGCATACGCCATCGTTTGCACAAATATGTACATGATGCGAAGGCCGTTTCTTATGGTTTAGAAGCTTCTAAAAAGCTTGGTGTAAACCCTGCAAGGGTATTTAAAACGTTGGTGGTAGATGCTGGCAATCACTCACTGGCAGTGGCCGTATTACCAGTACACCAGCAGTTGAATTTGAAACAGATGGCTAAAGCTATTGGGACTAAAAAAGTAGCTATGGCAAACCCTACTCTAGTGAGCCGCAGCAGTGGTTATGTGTTGGGTGGTATAAGCCCTTTGGGGCAAAAGAGGCAACTGGTAACAGTAATTGATGAGCGTGCTTTGGTACACAGCTCTATTTTTGTGAGTGGTGGCCAACGAGGGTTGGAAATAGAGCTTGCTGCTAGTGCTTTAGCAGACGCGACCAAAGCCACGTTTGGGACAATCACCTAGGGTTTAATAAAGACTTAGTGTGAACTTAAACCATCGTTTAATCAGAAAAAGTGACATAGCTTGGGTCTAGGTCTACCACTTGTGCGCTCATAGCTGCCGAGGTGATCCCTAGGTCTATGAGGCCTTGCACTATCATATTACTAAGCTGCTTTTTTTGAGCATCAGTACGCCCTGCCATAATATGGGATGTAGCATGAATAAAGCGGTCTGAACCTGTGCCAATAATGTGGTGATCATAGCCAGTGCAGCGCACTTTAATATGATCTGTTTCAAACAGGCCTGTATTCACATGAGAGTTAAATACACTGCGTAATAACTGCTCAGGCGTAATGCTGTTACTAAGCTGGTTAGAAATTTCTATAACGCAATGGGGCATGCTGAACTCCTACTGGTTTTTATGATGGCGCCGGTATGAGCGCAATCAGCATTATGAGTGATACTGTCCACTTTGATCGTGCACAGCATCGACAAATATTTTAGCACTCTTAGGGTCTACAAACTGGTGAATACCGTGGCCTAGGTTAAATACATGGCCATCGTTTTTACCAAAGTCTGCCAATATACGGCCTACTTCAGCCTGAATAGTTGGGGCGTCGGCATATAAAACACTAGGGTCCATATTACCCTGGAGTGCAACTTTGTCGCCTACACGATCACGGGCTTGGCTCACTTCTATCGTCCAATCCAAACCCAAGGCGTCTGCGCCTGTGGCTGCCATTTGCTCCAACCACTGGCCACCATTTTTGGTGAACAAAATAACAGGCACTACCCTTCCTTCAGACTCGCGGGTAAGGCCGTTAACAATACGCTGCATATAATCTAATGAGAACGCTTGGTAACAAGGGCCACTTAATACGCCGCCCCATGTATCAAAAATCTGCACTGCTTGAGCACCGGCTGCAATTTGGGCGTTTAGGTAGGCAATGACTGAATCAGCCAATACACTAAGTAACTGATGCAATAATTCTGGCGTTGCATACATCATAGCTTTAATGTGACGGAAGTCTTTGCTAGAACCACCTTCAATCATGTAGGTAGCCAAGGTCCATGGGCTACCAGAAAAACCAATTAACGGTACATCACCAGATAAAGCACTACGGATAGTGCTTACAGCGTTCATCACATAGCCCAAGTCGTCATTCATGTCTGGCACCGCAAGTGCAGCTACATCTGCTTCTGTGCGCACGGGCCGCTCAAACTTAGGACCTTCTCCAACTTCAAAGTATAAGCCTAGGCCCATGGCGTCTGGCACAGTAAGAATGTCTGAGAACAAGATGGCTGCGTCCAGATCGTACCTTCTTAACGGTTGTAGGGTCACTTCACAGGCAAAGTCAGCATTTTTGCAAAGGCTTAAAAAGTCGCCAGCTTCAGCACGTGATGCACGGTACTCTGGCAAATAACGACCCGCTTGACGCATCATCCATACAGGCGTTACATCAACAGGCTGGCCCGTTAGGGCGCGAAGAAAACGGTCATTTTTTAACGCGGGTTTGGAAGCAGTCATAGCGAAGAATAAGGCCTTGAAGCAGATAATAAAGATTGCCGCTTATGATATAGATCACCTGCCTAATTGTCACGGTTTGTGGCAATTATACAGGCGATGCATTGGCTTAATGATTGGTTTTAGACCTGCAGGTAATCTAGAATGCCATCCGCTGCTCTGCGTCCTTCATCGATGGCTGTCACTACCAAATCAGAACCACGCACCATGTCACCACCAGCAAATATTTTTCCATTACTGGTTTGAAAGGCGTACTTTTTAGCGACTAAATCAGACTGTTGGGCCACTTTAACAAGATCCCAAGCATTTAACTCAACTCCTGCATCATTCATCCAGCTTGTGGGGCTTGGGCTAAAGCCGAAGGCTACGATCACCGCGTCCGCAGCTACTATTTCTTCGCTACCTTCGATGACAATAGGACGGCGACGGCCATTTTCATCAGCCTCACCTAGTTGTGTAGTCACTAGCTTAATACCAGTCACCTTGCCATTTTCACCAACTATTTCTACCGGTGAACGGTTAAACAAAAACTGCACACCTTCTTCTTTAGAGTTGGCGACTTCTTTAATCGAACCTGGCATATTTGCTTCGTCACGGCGATAAGCACAATACACGTTGGATGCGGCTTGGCGAATAGCCGTCCGGTTACAGTCCATAGCAGTATCACCACCACCTAGCACTACCACTTGCTTACCTTTTAGGTCGATAAAATCAGCTGGGTCTTTTTCAAAATCCATACGGCGGTTAATGTTGGAAATTAAGTAAGGCAAGGCTTCGTGCACGCCTTCTAAATCTTCACCTGGGAAACCACCTCGCATAGACTTATACGTGCCTATACCCATGAATACAGCATCATACTCTTCCATAAGCTGGTCTAAAGTGATGTCTTTACCAACTTCCATATTGAGTTTAAATTCAATGCCCATGCCTTCAAATATTTGACGGCGTTTGGCCATTACTGGCTTTTCTAGCTTAAATTCTGGGATACCAAAGGTAAGTAACCCACCAATTTCTGGATAGCGATCAAATACTACCGCAGACACACCGCCACGTGTTAGCACGTCTGCACAAGCCAAGCCTGCCGGGCCTGCACCAATAACAGCTACTTTTTTGCCAGTGGCAACAACGTGGCTTAGATCTGGCGTCCAGCCCATAGCAAAGGCCGTGTCGGTAATATATTTTTCTACAGAACCAATGGTTACGGCACCAAAACCATCATTAAGGGTGCAAGCACCTTCGCATAGACGATCTTGCGGGCAAACGCGGCCACAGACTTCTGGCAACGAGTTAGTTTGATGACATAACTCTACTGCTTCCAGAATGTTGCCTTCAGAAACTAATTTGAGCCAGTTAGGAATGTAGTTGTGTACTGGGCACTTCCATTCACAGTAGGGGTTACCACACTCTAAGCATCTATGTGCTTGAGGTTTAGCTTCAGCCTTTGTGTAAGGTTGATAGATCTCAGTAAACTGGCGTTTACGCAAGTCGTGATGCACTTTAGCAGGGTCTTGACGACCTACGTCGATGAATTGAAAATGATTGTCTAATCGTTGAGCCATAGTAGCCTCGTATGCTTGGTCATGTGTTTCTAAAAACTGGCAATGTGTTGGTGAAGCCTTTAAGCTATTCCGTCTTGGTTCGAGTATGTGCCATTAATTGCTGCAAATTTGCAGCTTTGGGCTTAACTAACCAAAACTTGCTAACATAATCTTCAAAATGGACACTTAGTTCTTTACCCCAGCGACTACCTGTAGCTTCAGAGAAATCATGAAGAACACCACGTAAATAACTGCGGTACTCTTCCATGTGCTCACCACGAATACGATGAATTTCAACTAATTCACTGTTGTACTTGTCGACAAAGGTACGGTCTACGTCCAGTACGTAGGCAAAACCACCTGTCATGCCTGCACCAAAGTTGTAACCTGTCTCACCAAGAACCGTTACTACGCCACCTGTCATGTACTCACAACAATGGTCACCCGCCCCTTCAATCACGGCATGAGCACCAGAGTTACGCACGGCAAAACGTTCACCAGCACACCCTGCTGCCATTACGCTGCCACCCGTTGCACCATACAAGCAGGTATTACCCAAAATAGAAGTAACGTTAGATTTAAAACTAGATCCTTTAGGTGGGTAAACAACCAGTTTACCACCAGCCATGCCCTTACCTACGTAGTCATTAGCATCACCTTCTAAGTACATGTTCAAGCCACCAGCATTCCATACGCCAAAACTTAAGCCTGCAACACCCTTAAGGTGCACTTCTAGAGGGTATTCCGACATACCGTTATTGCCATGTATTTTAGCAATAACACCTGACACTCTAGCCCCAACAGAGCGGTCACAGTTGGTAATATCAAACTTAAACGTGCCACCTTTGGAGTGAATAATAGCATCGTGCATTTGATCCAGCATCAGCTGGTTCATCGCCCCGGTGTCATACGGCTGGTTTTTGGCTACCTGACAAGTATGGGGTTGGCTTGCCTCGATACCCTCTTGGCTTAGTAAAGGTGACAGGTCCAAATTACGCTGTTTATTAGTGACAGCGCCACCAACTTCTAACAGATCAGTACGTCCGACTAATTCTTCAATACTGCGCACACCTAACTGCGCCATTACCTCACGAGTTTCTTGGGCAATAAATGTAAACAGATGTTTCACCATTTCTACCGTACCGCGAAAGTGATGATCGCGTAATTGTTGGTTTTGTGTAGCTACCCCTGTGGCACAGTTATTAAGGTGGCAAATACGCAGATATTTACACCCTAAAGCCACCATGGGCAAGGTACCAAAACCAAAGCTTTCTGCACCAAGCATGGCTGCTTTTACTACGTCTAAACCAGTTTTAAGGCCACCATCCGTTTGCACCCTAACTCTGCCACGCACACCATTACCACGCAGAGATTGATGAGCATCAGCAAGGCCTAACTCCCATGGGGAACCGGCATAACGAATAGAAGTAAGAGGGCTAGCTGCCGTCCCACCATCGTAACCAGAAATAGTAATGAGGTCTGCATAAGCTTTTGCTACACCCGAAGCAATAGTGCCAACACCAGGGCGAGAAACCAATTTCACTGATACTAATGCATCTGGGTTAACCTGCTTCAGGTCAAAAATTAGCTGCGCCAAATCCTCGATAGAATAAATATCGTGATGTGGTGGCGGCGAAATAAGAGTAACACCAGGTACGGAGTAGCGTAGCGTAGCAATAATGTCGTTAACCTTACCCCCCGGTAGTTGCCCACCTTCACCTGGCTTTGCACCCTGGGCCACTTTTATTTGTAACACATCTGCACTCATTAAATAGGCTGGGGTTACACCAAAACGGCCAGAAGCAATTTGTTTGATTTTAGAACGCTTATTAGTGCCATAACGTGCCGGATCTTCACCACCTTCACCAGAGTTAGAACGGCCACCTAATTCATTCATAGCCATTGCTAGGGCTTCATGGGCCTCTGGAGACAGGGCACCTAAAGACATACCCGCACCATCAAAACGTTTAAATATCTCGCTTATAGGTTCTACTTCACTAATATCGATGGCTGTGGTTTTCTTAAGTTTAAGTAAGTCACGTAAAGTCGCAACTCCTCGACCGTTAACCAATTTCGCGTACTTTTTGTACACCTCATAATCACCAGTTTGTACAGCAGTCTGTGCCGTCGTTACTACATCTGGATTATAGGCGTGGTATTCACCACCGTGAATGTATTTTAGTAAACCACCTAGTTGGATGGGCTTGCGGTCAATCCATGCTTCTGCAGCTAACGCTTGCTGATCTAGCTCAAAATCTGGAAATTGTGCCCCTTCTATACGACTAGCTACACCATGGAAACATAGACCTACAATTTCACTACTCACACCAATGGCCTCAAAAAGTTGAGCCCCACGGTATGAAGCTATGGTGGAGATGCCCATTTTAGACATAATTTTGAGCAGGCCTTTATTGATACCCTTACGGTAGGCCTTATGGCATTCGGTAGGATCACCAATAATTTCGCCAGACCCTACCATGTCGTTAATAACACGATAACTTAAGTAAGGGTAAACTGCTGTAGCTCCAAAACCTATTAATACTGCAAAATGATGGGAATCTCTTGCGCTGCCAGTATCAACGATAATGTTAGCGTCACAACGCAAACCCGAATTGGTGAGGTGGTGATGCACTGCACCCGTTGCCATGGCAGCAGGAATAGGCAATTTGCCCTTTTCTATTTCACGATCGCTCAGCACTAGAATACCAACACGCTTTCGCACAGCCTCTTCAGCTTGCTTACAGACCACCCTAATAGACGCTTCTAAACCAACCTCTAGGTCATAATTTAAACTAATAATCTGTACTTTAAACCCTGGCACATTCATGTGTAACAAGTCAGTGTATTTACTGGCTGATAACACTGGCGAACCTAGAACAATGCGCTTCGCAAGCTCTGGTCCTTCTTGGAATATATTACGCTCTTTACCCAAACAAGTTTCCAAAGACATCACTATCGCTTCGCGTAATGGATCTATAGGTGGGTTAGTGACCTGCGCAAATTGCTGGCGAAAGTAATCGTAAACAGATCGTACCCGGCTAGATAACACAGCCATGGGTGTATCATCACCCATAGACCCTACAGCCTCTTGGCCACTTTCTGCTAACGGGCGAATCACCTGGTCACGCTCTTCATAGGTAACCTGATACATCTTCATGTGCTGCTTCAGCTCACGCTCAGTGAAATCTTCAAAACACTGCTGTTCGTCCAACGTGCCTTCTAAGCGAATGGCAGATTTACGCAACCATCGCTTGTACGGTTGAGATGCTTTTAGTCGGTCGTCAATGTCTTTCGTGTGCATGACTTCGCCAGTGTGAGTGTCTACTGCCAAAATTTGCCCCGGGCCAACACGGCCTTTAGCCACCACATCCAAGGGGTCATACTTAAAAGTACCCACCTCAGAAGCCGTGACTAGGTAATTATCTTTAGTCATTACCCAACGTGATGGGCGCAAACCATTACGGTCTAGCAAACACACCGCATAACGACCAGTATTTAATACCATTCCTGCAGGACCATCCCACGCTTCCATGTGCATGGAGTTGTATTCATAAAAGGCTCGCAGTTCTGGGTCCATTAACTCATCATTCTGCCAAGCTGGAGGCATGATCAAACGCAGGGCACGAAATACATCCATACCACCCAGTACCATAAGCTCTAGCATATTATCCATACTGGAGGAGTCTGAGCCGGTGGTGTTCACTACGCCTTCAAGTTCTTGCAGTTCTGGAATCAGTGGCGTAGACAATACGTTTTGACGAGCCTTAGCCCAGTTACGGTTACCTTCAATCGTGTTGATCTCACCATTGTGCGCCAAAAAACGGAAGGGCTGAGCCAAAGGCCAACGAGGCAAGGTGTTAGTAGAAAAACGTTGATGAAAGGTACAAATGGCGGTTGCCAAAGACGGGTCACCCAAGTCTTTGTAAAAAACCGGTAAATCTACTGGCATCATCAGCCCTTTATAGGAGACTACCCTGTGAGACAAACTACACACATAAAAGTCTTCGTCTGAAGTCAAGGCATACATGGTAGTTTTACGAGCGACTAACAAACGGGCTTCTAATACTTCTCCTCGCAGACCAGGGCTGTTTACAAGCACTTGTTCAATGTGTGGTTGGCAATCTGCACCTATAGGGCCGAGGCACGAGGGGTCTACGGGCACTTCACGCCATCCCACTACTTCTAAGCCGTTGTCTTCTATGGCTTGATTTAAAACGTTACGAGAGTGTGCAGCTTTATCTTCGTCTTGTGACAAAAACACCATGCCTAAGCCATAGGACTCCGTGAGTTCTTCAGAAAAGTTATCTAATGCCACCTGACGCATAAAGTCATCTGGCATTTGAAGTAATAAACCACACCCATCACCAGTTTTACCATCGGCGGCTATACCACCACGGTGGGTCATACAGGTGAGAGATTCTATCGCTTTTTGCAATAAATCATGACTAGGGTCACCGTGCATATGAGCGATAAGCCCAAAGCCACAGTTATCTTTGAATTCTTTGGGGTTAAAAAAGCCAGCGCTCATCGAAATCTCTCTCGCTAATCTGAGTGACAACAAAGTCACCACAAGTATTAACAAGTGCCGCAACAGGCGCTATGAAATAAAACAAGCATCAGTAGGGACACTTGTTGTAATTAAAAACTCTTATTAGAGCTTATAGATATATTGCATCAACAAATGGACAAACATCCTACCTGAGAAAACCACGGCAAACAAATTATTTGGGCTATAAGGTGGATAAATACATACACAATGGGCGACGTTCGCCACATTTGTAAAAATTATTCACCACTAGTGTTGAATTTATTGCGAATCTGCTGTTGAATTCTCAACACAGGCCGCGCCCAGGGCTGCTGGTTTTTCAAGGGAACAGGGAGGGATGATACGGCACCTCGCGCTTCACTAGCACTTGCGTAGGCCCCTACAAGCAACATATACCAGGGTTCGCCGCCACGCTCTAATTTAATAACGTAATAGGGCTGTTTGATATTATTCTGCTCTAAAAATGCCTCTATGGTGGTTTCTAAACGGGCACCAAGAACCTGCAAACTGTAGTGATCGCTAGGTAAATTTAACATGGCCTTATAGCTGTACGGCTGCTTTGTTTTGAAAGTTACTTTAGGCCAAGCCTCTAATACTCGTTCAGAGCCTACAATGGTCGTTTGTTCATCTTGTATTAGCTTGGCCTCAGGCTTGGTTTTATTTGCCAGAATAGGCTTTGCTGGGACTTCAGTCTTTACTTCAAGTTTAGGTTTTACTTTAACTTCGGGCTGCACTTCAACTTCAGGCTCAACTTTTACTTCTACTTTTACTTCATTTATCGGTTCTTGCTGCACTGCTGGCTTAGGCTTAGGTTCTAAAGTCACATTTTTTGATGCTGGTGACAGCTCTATGGGTTCTAAGGGCGGTAACGCCTGAGCCATAGGCTCCGTTGCAATAGACTCAACAACCACAAGGTCAGATGCCACCTCGTTTTGCCTAGCTTTATTGGCAGACGTATAATTTAGCCACCAAATAGCTACCAATATAGCTACTACAAACACAGTGGCACCAATATGTAGTAGGGGTAAACCCGTTTGCCGAACAACACCATCTTTATGAAGGGCTTTATTAGCTAACATATTAAGATAACCAGGGTTACCTTTAGCTAACTGATGTAATTGTAGTAATTGAGTAGGGGCTAGGCTGTGATCAATACCAGCTCTTTGCAAGCGTTGGCGCAGGTAGTCAGCACTTTCTTCTTGGCTAAAAGGGGCCAAAACTAAATGATAGAAACGCTCTTGCCTTAGTTCGGCAAATTGGGGACCCTCAATCCGCTCCACCACACTATGATCGGCGCATAGAATAACATGAGGGCGAGAGTCTACCTTTGCGCTACGTGGCAATAAATTAGCAAGTAGTTCCAGTGCATCCTCGTTTAGCCACTGGGCATCATCCACTAGAATCAGCAACACTTCTTTTTGTACTGCTAACTCCTGAGCCAGTTCTTGGAGCGCTAAAATGCTAGCCTCTAGGCCTGCATGATTGGCTAATTGTATGGGTAATTGTTGAACTAACTGGCGCACTACCCATGGTGCCGTAACCGTTTCATTTAATACCAAATGAACAATACAAGCATCGGCTGGCTGCACTCGCAGAAACTGTTCAATAAATATTGTTTTACCAGCGCCAGAGGGCGCGCTAACCAACACTAAATAATCGGAGAAGTGGCTTAAGTGAAGTAAAGTGTCTAATTGGCGACCACGGGCCTTGGCTTGATATTCAAACCCGACTAAACTCATGCTTTGGTGAGTGACTTCTTGTTGCTCTAATTGGCGCACATAAGCTGCATAGGCGGCGCTAATGCTAGCACTGGTGGCGGGCTCTTGTAGGGGTTTATTCACTGTTCTTACCTCCTACACTGCCAACGGCTGTTTAAGGGTTTGCTGCAACAAATCGCTGCCAAAGTCTGATGTCAATATAGCTTCGCCTAGTTTTTGAAGAAGGATTAAACGGAGCGTGCCATCAGTCACTTTTTTGTCCACCTGCATGTGCCCTAAGTAGGTGTCTACATGCATTCCTTCTGGGCCCCACAGTGGCAATCCAGACGCGTGCAAAAGGCTTTTAATACGCTGCACTTGTTGCTTTGAAATCCAACCCAAACGACATGACAAATCTGCTGCCATCGCCATACCAGCACCAACAGCTTCGCCATGTAGCCAGTTGCCGTAGCCCATTTGGGTTTCTATAGCGTGGCCAAAGGTGTGGCCAAAGTTAAGCAAGGCTCGCTGACATTGCTCTCGCTCGTCTGCGGCTACAATACGGGCCTTACACGCGCATGATTGATACACTGCTTGGCTGATTAGA
>MDSY01113974.1_pt1 | contig 10452 bp, 4 predicted proteins | sample 811131 | NCBI WGS metagenome assembly MDSY01 (sample SAMN05326643, study PRJNA326480) | marine metagenome | isolation source: seawater | place: Atlantic Ocean: South West | collected 2010
ATATCATCATTTATGATTCTCATATCAAATAATTGATTTACATCATAACCATTTATAAGTGAATCCCGAATTTGGACTATCTTTTCAAATACAAGACTATGTATATAACTAGCTTTAATTTTTTTTTGTGAGGCTAAAATTGATCTGTGTAACTCTTCTTTAGTTATATTAATTTTATTGTCGACTTCAATTTTAAATATATTTTCAATCAACAATTCTTGTTTCAGTAGTTCTATTCTAAAATCATCATTTTGAATTTTATGTTTTGCATTTTTTGATAATTCTTTTGCTAATACCATTTCATTAATCATAGCATTCAAAAAAAATAATTTTGGTCTTGGCTTTGGTTTTAATAATGAAGAACCAAAGCTATAACTATTAATAAATTGATTAACTGTTATTTTCTCTTCGCCAATTATTGCAACAGCATTAGAATTATTGTTAATTGTGAAAATTCTAAAATACCCAAAGAGAAAAGCTATGGATAAAATTATTATAGCTAGTTTGTAATTAAACTTTAACATGATACTCCTGAATGGAGACAATTTGATAATTATTTTAAATTTACGAAGAACTCACTGCCAATTTTTTTCCCTTTTGTGATAAGAGTAATAACGTATGTACCTGAACTAAATTTTGATGCATTAATTCGATGATTTAAAAAACTTTGATCTTTGATCGATATATTTTCGCTATAAATTTGCTGACCCAAAAGATTAGAAATGGTTAAGCTTAAACTTTTCGCTTTTTGGTTAGAATACATTCCATTGTCTAGTTCATAACTAATATATATATGGTTATTTGAGGGGTTAGGATAAACATTCATTGAAAAAGGATAACCAGTATTATCTATATAAGCAACTCCTAAGTTGTTGTTAGATGGTTTATTTATAACCTCATTGGGGATGTCATAGACAAATGGATAAAAAATTCCCCAAGAATCATGAAAATAATTCGCACCAGATTCTGACACCGTGAGTAGGTCTCCATGTTGATTAAAACTCAAATCCTCCGCACCAGCTGGAATGTTAAATACAGTATCTACAGCCGGTTCTTCGCTAATAGATAATCCGCCTATGGGGCATCTATAAATTTTACTATAACTATTCCCACCGTTACTTTGACTAATATATAAATAATTGATTCCATCAATATATCTCCAAGCAACACCCTGTGATCGGCGAGGTAATCTATAAATCTTAGGGGGTTCATCATTAAAAACAATACCAGAATCATTTATTGGATAGCCAAGTAGATATGGAATACTTTGAGATGAGGTTCTATACTCACCTATCCATAAAGAATCATTATAATAAGTAACAAATGAAGATTGGCAGTCAACAGGGTATAAATCATCTTGAGTAGAATAAAGATCAATATACTTTTCATTACTATCTGAATAAGGTGGAATTTCATAAGCTTCTATTCTGTATATGGATGATACATAAATAGTATTATTCTTAAAAGCGATACCGCCATTATGTGCAGTATTTAAATAACCATTAAGTCGAAAACATCTTCTAACTTTATAGTTATTTAATGGATCCATTTCTACAATTATTGATTTTTTTAGTCCGGTCGTACCATTTAATGTTTTATGGTAGAGTGATACATATACCATACCTGAAGATGTAGAATCAAATTGATCATCTTCAAATGAATTGGTTATACCCTGTGGAATGAAATCATCATTCTGATATGGTACGAACACAGCATTATTTATTTCATTCGGATTAAAAGACACTCTCTGATCAATATTATCAATGCTTGACCCAACTTCATAATCATGGTATTTAGGAATTCCAAAATATGCACTACCATCAAAAGGCGTATGGGCACTATTATACTGGTTATTATAAAAATAATTTTTAATATTTAAGGCATATACCTCGCCTCTAAATCCTTGGGTATTCGACTCATTATTATATCCAATGTTTACAATTGAATTATAATTTGAATATCCTGTGGTTGGAGTTGGAAAAGTGTCTTCTAAGATCAGAATACCATTAATAAATAGCCCCATATTAATTGAATCTGATAATACTTTTGAAAACCAATTGATATGATACCACTTTAAATTTTCAAAGGAGTATTCTAATTCAATTTGGTAATTATTATCGTTAAGTCTATGATTTAATATAATCCCATTATCAAAAAATCTTAAGCCAATACTATTTTCATTATCTGAACCCCAACTTAATATTTGCCCGATAATTTCAAACGGTTTAATCCAAACTTCTCCAGATATAGTGTGGGCTCCAAAATATGACTGAATTACAGCCTCAGAGCTACTAATATATGATAAATTATTTGGGAAATATGCTGTTTTTCGACTAGAGTAGCCCCAACTATCTTCGTGCCCTCGAGCTACTTCCTCTATCTCATCAACCCTGGTCGAAATATCAACATTGTGTGTATAATTATTCTGGATCGGGCTACCATCATTATAATCCGCATTAAATCTGAATATTACAGTTTGTTGGGAAACCACAAGATTTAATGAAAAAATAAAACACAGAACATATATTTTAAAAATAGCATGGTTCTCATTTCTTTTCTTTGAATTCAATAATTTCATATTGACCATGCAATTGAAAAACGATGTACCATTTGTAATATCCCCCAATTAGAGAAAGAGTAATCCAAATCGATAGGGAAAAGAAATTTCTCATTTGATTTTATTCCAATACCAAAAGTTTCTTTAGATATACTTTTTGTATTAAACAATGAATGAAAACCCGTTCTTAGTGAAAGCAAATCAAAAAGAGTACACTCAATTCCGATATTAATACTTTCAGAATCATTTGCAGGGTGCAAAAGATCCATTAAAAATATAACTTTACTTTGTGATGAAATAGATTTTGTAAAAGAAAGTCCAGATCGAATAATTAAAGGCAATGGGAATGAATCTGTATATAGTAAGACGTTTAACTTATCATTTGAGTAATTTAATTGATCTGCATCAAAAGCTCTTGTTAAATCACGTCCACTTAATTTCATTTCAGAGCCAAAGTTTGAAATACTACTTCCCAAAACAAGACCATCATATTTTGTCTTATAAAAAATTCCAATATCTAATGCATATCCCTGTGCTATTTCATGCCAAATTTCTTGTCTGATATATTTCCCAGTAAATCCGAAAGAGAATCTCTTGCCTAATCTACCTGAATATGCTGCGCCCATTGAGAGATCTGATGCACCGTAATATTCCCCAGTACCCTCTGGCTGGGTTATGGTTCTGACTTTTTGATTGTTAACATAATTTAAGTATGTGAAATACATCCCAATTGCATTATTAACATTTATTGGAATAACCATACTAACATTCTCTAAATCCGTATTTGCCAACCAATCTGCATGGTTGAATGAAATTTGCAGACTACCAACCCATGACAAACCTGCTGGGTTCCAATAAATAGATGAAGGATCATTAGAAACAGCGGTATATGCGTTGCCCAGTGCCGTGGCTCGGGCACCTACCCCTATTTCTAAAAATGCTGCTGCTGAAGATCCACGGTTATAGATTTCATTTGTATAATTAAAATTTGCAAAATCATCCTCTCCTGACTGTGCAATCAAGTAACAATTCAAACAAATTAGGAAAAACACCTTTTCTAAATAATTAAATGTTTTCATACAATCCTACTTAATTAATGAAAATTTTCCGATCTTGGTACCAATCCCGGGGGCATCGACATGATAGATATAAACACCATAGGAAACGGTTAATCCATCCTCAGTTACCAAATCCCATGACTCTGCACCATTTTGAACAACGCTTTGACGGTTTATCTTTTTAATGTGTTTTCCGCTCATTGAGAATATATTAATTGTACAATTACTAGGTAGGTTAACAAAATCAATCCTTCTCTCTCCCCTTCCAGAAGAATAATAAAGTGGTTTTTCCCATGATGCTGTAACAACATAGGGGTCTGGTACTACATAAATATCATCTAAACCTGACTTAGCAATTTCATTACTAGAAAATGAACTACTTGATTGAAATTCGTATGTATCCAATGAGCCAAATGGTTTTGCTATAGTAATTTTAAAAATATCTCCAGGACTTGGATTCATTGTCAACAATGTATCCATTGTGATTTTCCAGCAAGATTTGTAACTAAATCCCTGTACATCAAAAAGAATAATTATTTCATCTCCCCCATTTAATACACTATCGATGTTAACGCGCTCATTAAGGGAAAATTTAAATTTCTCATCCAAAGTTGTATTCCAAACTTGAAAGTTGACGGGTGCTCTAAGAAATGCTAATGGGTTATAGGAAGTATCTGCACCAAAATCTAATACTCTTATTTCAAAGTCCTCCGGCAACGCATTTGCCCTCGGCGAATTATCAATTTCAACAAAAGCGTCAACGCTTTCAGCACCATTACTCCACTTCCAACCATAATCTTTTGGTGCAGGAACGGAATCATTAACTAGGTCAAAATGTAACCCTTCGATGGAAATTGATTTCAGACTATCTTCGTCATAATTTTTTGAATCAAATACAATTAAATTATCCGTTATATTTTCAATCGTAATACTTTTTGTTAATTTTGAAATCGTCGTGTCAGTAAATGTTATATGATAAATTTTATTGTCCTTTAATTCATCTGGATTGAAAACACTAACATTTACAGATCCAGTAGCTAATCCGCTATGCAAAACATTCCCGATTTCACCTGGTACATATTCAGCGCTCGGCGCATTTGGAACAATAGCTGCACAATTTCGGCCCATAGCAACTACTTCACCCACTAGATTGGTCTGTATGTTTTTTTCACATTCGCTTGGCGATATTATGCTTAACTGGTCTTTATTTGTTAAACCACGATTGAAAAAATCTGTGTCGTAGCCTTTATCATACGAACAAACTGCATAATAATAGGTTCTACCATTTTCAACATTTTCATCTATAAAATAGTACTGTAGGCCAGTGTCAGTTCCCATATTAAAGTGCGCACCTGTTTCTCCAATAGGAATTGGATGTGGACCATGCAAACCATTTTTCAAATCAAATTGGGCTATTGGTTCCCAAAATATGGGATTTCCATAGGTATCAGTAATTGTTTTAATGGTGTTAAATGACGGATCAGTCGCGCGATAGATTAAATAACCTTCAAAATCTTTTCCATAAATGGGGTCAATTGACTTTTCTGCATTATTATCCCATTTTAGCACTACGCGTTTATCTTGAGAAACTGCTGTAAGTATTGGAGTGCGCGGTGGTTTTGCAAAGCTATAATCAGCATCATAAATTTTTTGCATAGTTCTTTTGTTACGTATAATATCATCAAAATCATTTCCAAATAAGCAAGTTATCGCAAATTTTCTTTTTGACTCTAATGGCATTGAAAAATACCCAGAACCATACGTAAATGCTAAATTGCTTGGTAATGCTCCAGCAAAAACACTTGGTGTCATCTCATTCCATGTTCTTTCATCATCACTACTATTACCTGCGGGTCTTAATAAAAAACTGGTCAATCCAATTTGGTCAGATTCATCATTATCTGTTCTTCCGAAATTTGGCTCACCATGGTCTGGCATCCCATTTGCCTCTGTGCCATCAGAATCAGGACCAGTATATTCTTCTTGATTCGGGCCGATTCCATCAGACCCTGTATCATCCCAAACCTCTTCTCCTTCATCCCACTGACCATTTGTATTCAGATCTTCAAATGTTCTCCAATCACCATCCTCATCGCCTTCCCAGTGTAATTTTGGTTCTCCAAAATTACCAATTGGTCCAAATACTTGTTGACCGCGATCATTATCTTGGCTCTCATCTACTAATCCATCCTGGTCATCATCGTACCCATTCAATGGATTACCAGGGCTTTCTAAAAATGCATAACCAAAGTAACCGACTCCAGGTCTACCCTGATTATCAATTCCATCTAAATCCCAGCAATATGTGATATCTTCATCAGTATCAAATTCAGCATCATCATCTACTGAATCACCTTGCCCACCCACTGCTGGATCAACATACATTCCAAAAACAACCTCATCTAATACCTTATCACTTACGTTTTTTATATCATATCTTACAATCAGAATATCTTCAGCCTGAACTTGAACCCATTGATACCCTCTGACACCTACTTGAAGCCCTATTCCTCTACGTCCTAATGGAAAACCTGTTGAATCAATCGAACTATTAATAAAAGGGTAATAGCCAAATTCATCATTATATCTATCATCCATAACATAATAACTTTCTTGATCTGCCCTTTTATACGCACCAAACTCACCATTCCAAAGTCCATCTCTTGTGCCAGGTAACCCAGGATAATCATGAGGCCATGAATTTGGCCAGGTTTCAGGTTTGTGACTCATAGCTGGATATTCATCCTGATTATCCGACCCTGTATTAAAATAACCTGGCAATGGCTCCCAACCATATGTATGAGATTGATCTGGTGAAATATCAAATGAACTAGCATTTGTATAGTTTTCTGATATAATATGTATGATATTCCCACTAGTATCAACAACCTCTGCACCAGCCATCATAATAAATTCATAACCATACCAGGTGCCTGAACCTTTTGGCCACTCCATTTTTGGAGGTTCATAGCGACTACCCAAATTTCCAAAATTTGAATACCTAGTGTAGACCAGATTACCATCGTGAATACCAGTTCTTCTGTAAATTGCATTAGAGCCATCTTGAGCAATCAAAACTCCAAAAACCACTAGTAATAGATGAATAATTATTTTAATAAACATCGTCAAAAATTTGTTTTAATTCCAATTATAATTTTTCTTGGTTCTGAAAAATAATTTGGTCTTAAGTTGATTTCATCAAGTGTAAAATTTGGATTTTGCAATAATAGTGCACGTTCTGTTTCTGTACGATATGGTTCGTAAGCATTCCCTGTACTACTAAAAACAGCTTTTTGATTTAATCGATCAAATAGATTAAATATTTTAACAAATACTTTAAAATTATATGATGAAAAACTTACAGTTTTGAATGTATTCAAATCGATTGTGTATGAAGGAGGTTTATTATCACTATTTTCAAACTGTGTAGTGAGTTCACTACCAGGGTTTGTAGGTGTATAGGGCTGACCTGTTGACATTCTTCCGATTAAACTAATCTTTAATTTTCTAGGGTCCCCAAAAGAAATATCACCGTTGAGAGTATGTCGCTGATCCCAATCTAATGGAACAACCTGCTTTTCGCTTTCTTTGGGGGGGGTTGTTTGAAAATCAACAAAAACAGCATTTGGATCAGAGGCATTCCCTTTTGCAACCTGATAGGTATAATCAAAACCCCAAGAAAAATAATCATTGTTCCTATTATCTAAAGATGCAGCAATTCCTCGGACATTTCCGTAATCTCTATTGATATACCTAGCATAAACCTTTTCATCGGAGGTATTGATTATTTCTTGGCTAAGAAGGTCCCTTATTGTTTTATTATAAATAGCAATATCCAAAGACATTGACTCATTTATTTGTTGCTGAAGACCTAATTCAAAAGTAATAGTTTTTTCTGGCTTAAGATTTGCATTACCCATTACTGTTTGCAACCCCCCTAGTTCAACTTCAAATTCAGAATTATTGAAAACAAACTCAAAACGAGGTATTTGGAAGAAATGACCATATGAAACATGCACCACACCGTAATCAGAATAATTATATGCCATCCCAAATCTCGGGCTGAGTTGCTTAACTGGTTTAGATGATTCAAAATCAGTATCCAGTCTTATACCATCATTTGGTTTAGTTGTTGCTCTAGGATTAATAGGGATTAATGATTTTGCATTCCAATAATCATACCTTAACCCAGCATTAATTATTAATTCATCCGATTCCATTTTATTTTGAAAATAAAATGAAGCCTCTAATGGGGATTTACTGTATTTATTGTTTCCACTAGTATTCTGGTCCGGAATTGATAACTCTGGCAATGCTGTTACTGGTCCTTTCGTAATGGTAGTCATTGAACGATAATCAAGGTTATGTACTTTATAATCAAAGCCAATCTTCATTTGATTTGCTTGATTTATTTGTCCAGTAATATCGAGCTTAATGTTATTCGATTGATTCTGTATCATATTGCGTGAATTACTAGTACCGCCAAAAGAGTACCCATTTGATGAAAAAGGTGCCCCCTGATAATTAATATTTAACTCATCATCATATAAAAAACGTTGAGACTCATTTGCATTGTTAGAAATATTTAAAGTATAAAATAATTTATTTGAAACCATATGGTTAAAACTAATTATCTGGCTTATATCAGTTTGATAAGTAGTTGGAACACCAAAGGGTGTATATCTTCTATAGTTACTATATGACTTACTTTCATTACTGTTATAAATTATTGAATATGACAATTTTAATTTTTCAAATGGATAAAACATTATTTTTGAAAAATATGAACTGCGTTTTTTATCATTTAATGGGACAAATGATCTGTCCCCAGTTTGAAGGCTATCTGGGATTTTAATCCCTGCAAGCCGCTCTTCGTCCGTCATATTCAATTGAGCTGTTTGCATAAATTGTTGTATTGGAACGGTGTCATCAATATCTAATCTATTTTGACCAAATAACCAACCATTTGAATTGTACAATCTTGTCGAAACCATAAATGACCCCCTATTAAAAAATTTAATAGGACCATGAAACTCAAAATTATTATCAGATTCATTAATGTTTATTTCGCTTATATTGTAAAAGATATTTTTGTTATTACTCATATGATCCCCTACACTAATAGAATAACTTCCTCCAAAGCTCTGTGGGCCATCTTTGGTTACAATATTTATTACACCTGATTGGGCCTTGCCATACTCAGCATTGAAAGCACCGCTTATTACCTGAAGCTCTTGTATCCAATCATTCTGTATTCCAACTGAGCTACCACCGCTGAATTGATTAGAGACCATAACACCATCAATTAAATATGCTATTTCACCATGCCTACCACCTCTTAAATGAAAGTTGCCATCAGCATCTTTGACTACACCGGCTTGTAACTCAATAATATCCTCTACTTCTTGAACAGGCATTAAATCAATTTCCGCTGCAGAAGTAAATGATGCAGAACTTGTCCTATCTTTTTCTATCAATGGTCTTTTTGCTATTACAGTTATTTCATTACCCTCAATTATTTCCATTTCCATATAAATATCTCTAATTGATGAACGATCGATAGAAACCGATATATTTTTTATTATTACGGTTGAATAACCAATATAGCTCACTCGAAGAGTGTAAACACCTGGAGGTACATTAATGATAAAATAATTACCATTTTCATCCGTAACAGTGCCGAGTGTTGTACTTTCTAAAAATACATTTGCACCAATAATTGGAGAATTAGTTTCTTTATCCAAAACTAATCCTTTTATTTTCCCAGTTGTTCCAGCAGCTATAAATATCGGAAAAATCAGAAATAAAAATGGGTATATAAATCTAATCTTCATTGAATAATATTCTACCTAAAGTGTTCATACTTATAATAACTAGATATGTTACAACAATCCAGACTAAAATCTAGAATGAGGCCTCTATACACAGAGGGGCGGTAATATTTATATATTAACCGCCCCTCTGCAATAAGAAGAGAATGGTTTTTATTTTAGCATAATCATTTTTTTCGTCAATGTAAATCTATCAGCTTCTAACTTATAAAAATAGACACCTGCAGAAACAGCTCGACCGTTAAAATCCCTTCCATTCCACTTTACGCGATATGTCCCAGCAGAAGCCTGCTTGTTAAACAGTGTATTTACTCTATGTCCTAAAACATTATATATCTCTAATCGAATATCTGAAGTAACTGGAATACTAAAATCAATATTCGTTTCAGGATTGAATGGGTTAGGATAGTTTTGTTTTAAGCTAAATATTTTAGGAAGTGATGCTGAGCCATCATCTAAACCTAATAAATTCAATGAACCATCCGTTGAGGTCCCAGGAGAAAATAATGCACCATTTACATCTATATGCTGACTAAATGGATCAACAGATACTGTATCACCATCAGGATGCCTTGTTAATGAGTTATTATTATTCCCTGGTGAACCAACTTCGACTCTCATTTCAAAATCAATATCAGCAGTAGCATCAGTCTTTGGAGGGCCTCTTAAATATTTTGAACCATATGCAAAATAAGTATCATATGAACCATCTGGAGCTTGTAAGATTACATATTCCCCTCCATTTGCTATACCATTACCAACAGTATCAGCAGCAAGAACTTGTGAGGATAGAATATCGGCATCATATCCAAGAATATTAGCATTATCCGCGTGGTTTACTGCCCCAAATAAAACCACAAATTGACCAGGTGCAATCTTGTAGTTATCAGGAAAGGTATAATTAACCACTTCATCATCTCCGAGCATCCAGCCAGTCATATCAACAGTATCAGAACTCATATTAACTAGCTCCACAAATTCATCATGTACTGAGTTTCTGACACCA
>MDSY01005326.1_pt1 | contig 10449 bp, 10 predicted proteins | sample 811131 | NCBI WGS metagenome assembly MDSY01 (sample SAMN05326643, study PRJNA326480) | marine metagenome | isolation source: seawater | place: Atlantic Ocean: South West | collected 2010
AATAGTTCTCGTATCTTCAAACACATCTTTTATTGCTGCACAAATTTCATCTTTACTAACAACAATCATTTCATCAACATATTGCTGACAAATTTTAAAAGGAAGCTCTCCTACTTGCTTTAATGCAGCTCCTTCTGCAAATAAACTAATCCTATCTAAAGTAACTCTCTTTTTTGCTGCAAGTGATTTTGTCATAGCATCTGCACCCTCAGCTTCAACTCCAATTATTTTTATTTCAGGTTTTACAGCTTTTATGTAGGCAGCTATTCCTGAAATTAAACCCCCGCCTCCAACACAGCAAAAAATAGCATCAATTGGACGAGAGTAATCTTCTAAAATTTCTTTTGCTATCGTTCCTTGCCCAGCTATCACCTCTGGATCATCAAATGGATGGACAAATATTGAGCCTTGTTTCTTTTGAATACCTAAGGCATGATCAAAGCATTCATGAAGTGTTTCTCCGTGCAAGACTACTTTAGCTCCATGGGATTCAACGGCATTAATTTTTATAATAGGAGTTGTTTTAGGCATGACAATTGTTGCCTTACATTCTAAAATTTTTGCTGCTAAAGCTACGCCCTGAGCATGATTCCCTGCTGAACAAGCGATAACCCCATTTAAAAGATTCTCATCACTTAAGTTTTTCATTTTATTATAGGCACCACGTATCTTAAAAGAAAAAACCGGCTGAAGATCTTCGCGCTTTAATAGAATATTATTATTGAATCTTTTTGATAAATTTAATTGCTTCTCTAGGGGCGTCCTCAGAGCTGCATCATAAACATTTGCTTTATCTATTCTGTCTTTATACTCATTTTTCATAATTTATAGCAATACTCAATAAACATTTCAACGTGTATCATATAACCATAATTTTTGTTCAAAACAAAGGGTTTAAATAAAATGGGCTTAACACAAGACGAACTAAAAAAGCAAGTTGCTGATGCAGCGATTAAGTATGTCAAATCAGGAATTATTGGAGTAGGGACTGGATCTACTGCAAACTACTTTATTGATGCTTTAGCAACGATTAAGCATAAAATTGAGGGGGCAGTCGCAAGCAGCGAAGCAACGGCTAAACGATTGCAGTCACATGGTATTCAAGTTTTTGATTTAAATACAGTTGATGGAATGGATATCTATGTCGATGGTGCAGATGAAATTACTGAACACATGCATATGCTTAAAGGTGGTGGCGGGGCATTAACGAGAGAGAAAATTGTAGCCGCCAATGCCAAAGATTTTATCTGTATTTGTGATGAAACAAAATTTGTTCCTGTACTAGGAAAGTTTCCTCTACCCGTAGAAGTTCTTCCCATGGCACGAGGTTATGTTGCCAGGCAATTAATAAAATTAGGCGGTCAGCCTGAATTAAGGGACTTCACTACAGATAATGGAAATATTATTCTAGATGTACATGGCTTAAAAATTTCTGATCCAATTAAGATGGAAAATGAAATTAACCAAATTGTAGGAGTTGTGACTAATGGCCTATTTGCATCAAGGCCTGCAAATATACTTCTATTAGCAACACATCAAGGTGTAAAAACCAGTGCCTCTAACAATTGAGGGTGACTTGGTAAACATAATTAATTTATAATAGTTTATTGTCTGAGGACAATAACAATATTTTTTGGGGGAAATACTTAATGGCAGCTGAACATATATACACTCAGTATGATACTGACTTAGAAGCCATACGAGCTAAAGTGCTAGAGATGGGAGGTATCGTTGAGGAACAATTAACTGATTCTGTGTCTTCCCTTATGAATGCCGATGCGAAATTAGCTGACAGCGTTATCAAAAAAGATGAGCGAGTTAATTCCCTAGAATCAGAAATTGATGAAGCCTGTTCAGAAATTATTGCAAAACGCTCGCCAATTGCTAGTGACCTTAGAAATGTATTGATGATGCTAAGAATTATTACAGATCTTGAAAGAATTGGAGATGAAGCTTCAAAGATTGCTAAAGCAACGCAGCGAATATATGAAAAAGATCTAATGAGTAAACCTCAGACCAAAGAAATTCAATCAATATATGAAAAATTACAATACATGCTAAGAACTGCCTTAAATTCTTTTGCAAGACTTGATGTTACTGAAACTGTTGCAGTACTTGAAAGTGACAAAGAGGTAGATGGCGAGTACCGTGCTTATATGAGACAGTTATTAACTTATATGCTGGAAGATCCTAGAACAATTTCTTTATCACTCGAATTGATGTTTGTTGCTAAATCTTTAGAACGTATCGGAGATCATTCTAAAAATGTTTCTCAAAATGTTATCTATACTGTAAAAGGAAAAGACGTGAGACATTCTTCAATCAATGAGATTAAGGCTGAACTAAAAAATTAATTTTATTCACTAGGTGGGACATAACCCGACGCACTATCAGCTCCACTTCCAAAGAAATAAGCTTCTGTTTGATCAGTCAGATATTTTCTTGCCTGTGGATCCACTAAACTAAGACGATTTTCATTTAAAAGCATAGTTTGCTGTGTTAACCAACCGGCCCAAGCCTCCTTAGAAACATTTTCAAAAATCTTCTTGCCTAGCTCACCGGGGTATGGAGGAAAATCTAGTCCCTCAGCTTCTTTGCCTAATTTTACGCATTTTACAGTTCTAGCCATACTATCTCCTATTTTGATTATTAATCATACTTGATATCACCACTATTAAATAATAGTTTTGATATAATCACTCTTGATTTTAACAAGAGAAATTAATCCGTGAGTAAAAATTTTACCGATACATTAATTGATGTACTTAAATATTCTATTGAAGGCTTTAAGGCAGATTTTATGAATAAAAAAAACTTTCAACAAGAGATTTCTCTAGCATTGTTCCTAATCATAGTAAGTTTTATTATTAGCGAAACAACTATCCAAAAAATATTATTAATTAGTAGTATTCTAATTATGGTAATTGTAGATTTTTTTAATCATAACGTTCTCCCAGCAGTTGAAAGGTTTTCATTCAACAATCTTAAATCAGTTAGTCGTATAAAAAATATTACCAAAATCCTAGTATATTTTGCCATTATTAATCTTATATCAACTTGGTTATTCGTCCTCTTCACTTAATTCAGCAAAAATATAATTAGCTTACAAAGCAATTTAACTGAGAAATAAAAGTGTGGTATATTTGCGATACAGTTTATAGGTGATGAACTCTTCTAATGTACATTCTTCTGAAGAATTCATTGAAACTGGGAAATAGGTGCGTTAAATACAATTCCTATACTGCCCCCGCAACGGTAAGTAAGCGTGGATTCAAATAAATAGTCACTGAGAGATCGGGAAGGCTTTGAATCAAATCTTACAAGTCCGGAGACCGGCCTAAAAAACTCACTCTGAAATACAGCGGGGAGCTGATATTTAACTTGTATTTATTTACTCGTAATTTAATTTATCTCATCCAATGTATTTCTATATTTATTAATCCATGCGGGGTCGCATGAATATTTAGGAATGCTAATGTTTTATAAAAATCTAATTTTAATTCTTTCGTTAATTTTAACTTCAATTAATGTCAATGCAGAAAACAATATAGAAACAGAAGAAATTATTGTAAAAAAATACCAATACGATAGCCAAGAAAGTCTCTCGCCATACTCCGTAGAAATTCATACAGGAGCCCAAATTGAATTGACCGGAAGTACCTCCCTTACCGACTATCTTGCTCAGCATAGTTCACTAAATATTGTTCCAAGCTATGGAGATAAAACAAAGCCAAAGATAGACATGAGAGGTTATGGAACTGAAGCTGGTTATCAGAATGTAGTCATATCTGTCGATGGGCAACGTTTAAATAATATTGATATGAGCAGTCAGCTCTTAGGTTCAATAGATATAAGCAGTATTGATAGAATCGAAATTGTTAAGGGATCAGGATCAGTAAGACATGGGGATGGTGCCATGGCAGGTGTGATTCAAATATATACTAAAAATTATAGTGGTTATTCTATAGAAACAACTGTTGGAAATAATGGAATACTTAAGAAAATTGCGAATGCTGGAATTAATGGAGATAATTTTAATCTATCAGTTAACGTCACCGATGACCGGCATAAAGGATTTAGTGAGAGAGATGTAACTGGTGAAAGTGATAGATTTCAAAATAAAACACAAGTCGCTAAATTAAAGATTACTCCAACAAAAGATCTACTTTTAAACTTTGGGGTAACTAGCTCAAGAATAAATACTTACTTGATGGGAAGCATGACTAAAGATGAATTTCATAGCAACCCTGCTCAGAATTCTGGGAACACATATTATAATTATGATACTGACTCAGATACATATAGTACGGGACTTGTATATAAAGCCAGTGAAAAACTTAATATTAAGGCAGATTATTACTACGAAGATAAAGTTTATAATGCTACGCGTGCTTATGGGTCTTTATACACCAAGGACTACGAAAGCGTAAATATTGAAGCAGAATACCAAGAGGACAATTATACGATAGCAACAGGTCTCGATTATTTTGAAGGGTCCCGAGAAGATACAACGAATGGGGGAATAACATCAAAAGACAATTTTGCCATTTTTGTTGACTCACAGTTTCAACCTGAGTGGCTTCCAGATAATATGGGGCTTTCAGCAGGGATTAGACAGGAATGGGTAGATTACACCCATCTTGATTCAGTAGCTAAATCTACAACAGACGAATCGTTAAATGCTTGGGATATTGGCCTAAATTATGAATTTGATTCTCAACTAAGTTTCTTTGGAAATTATAATCATGCCTACCAAGCTCCAGATATTGATAGATTTTTTGTAGGGGTATATCAATCAAGTTCTCCATATGCCTTCCTCAGACGTGACTTTAATGGGTTCATTAAACCATCAGAAGTAGATACCTTAAATGTGGGATTTAACCATATTACTAAACAAAATAAATTAAAGGTTGTTGCCTTTTATTCAGACCTAAAAGATGAAATTGTCTACAATCCAACTTCAGGGAAAAATGAAAATATTGATAACTCTGAAAAATATGGGTTAGAAATTCATGATAATTATACATTTAATAATAAGTCAAACATTAATGTAGTCTATAAATTCATTGAAGCAAAAATTGGTAAGGATTCACACGCAGAATTTATAGATGGTAAAGCAATGCCAGGGGTGCCTAACAACTCAATACTTGTAAATCTACAGCATAAATTTTCTGAGCAAATGCGATTTAATCTGAGCCATACTTGGAAACAAGATGCCTATATATGGGATGATTTCTTAAATGTTGCTTCTGTAAGACAACCAGCATATATTTCGACAGATATTGCCGTAAATTATGAGATCAAGGGATTGAATCAATTCAAAAAAGTTAGCATTTACGGGTCGGTGACCAATTTATTTGAGCACTACAATGCACTGCAAAGTTATGCTAATTCAATATATCCTTTTAATTTTTCTAGGACGATTATTTCAGGGCTTAAAATTGAATTTTAATAAGTTTGTTTCTGATGTTAAAATTGTTTAATGAATAAAATAAACTTTACAATGCAAAAACTTCTTACAAAAAATATTTTACTAGCAGTAATGTTGTTTTTTTTAATAATGCTGACTAGAGCTAGCCATGAATTAACGTCCTTGAACTTGCCTGATGCTAGTCTAGCTATTTTTATTGCTGCAGGAATTTTTTTAAAGCATAGAAAATTCCTCTTTTTATTTATCGCATTAATTGTATCTGTTGATGCATATATTATTAATATAAATAATATGACGCATATTAATTTCGAGACCAGTTATTTGGGGCACATATTTACTTATATTCTTACATGGGAATTAGGAAGAAAGTTCTTGTCTGATGGTAAATCACTTAAAGCAAAATTATTTTTTCCTATTGCCTTCTTCACAATAGTATCAAGTTATACTATTTCTTTTTCTAGCCATTATTTTTTATCAGGGTGGATAAATAACCCAAATTTTTATGATGGATTGAGCTTCTTGGTGAACAACTTTAATTCCTTCTTTATCCCTAATGCAGTTTATTTTGGGTTGTTATATGGTATTTTAAAAATAATTCATAAAATACCAAAATTATCAGCTCTTAACTTCACATCCAATTAGTAAATTGTAAACGACCATATCAGACATAAGTTTGATATAATTCGCCACTTGCTATTCTAATTTACGGCCAGATAGCTCAGTCGGTAGAGCAGTGGATTGAAAATCCTCGTGTCGACAGTTCGATTCTGTCTCTGGCCACCAATAATACTTAATATATTTTTCTCTAGCCTTAACAAAATTCCTTTATGATATTTTAATAAAGTAAAGGGAATCCTCTTATATGCAATATAAGATTGGAATTGATTTAGGTGGGACTAAAATAGAGTCAGCTGTGCTTGATTCAAATAATAATATTCTATTTAGAGAAAGAATACCCACCCATAGTCATTTAGGTTCTGAGCATATCCTAAATCAAATCAATATTATCTATAATATGGCTACTGCTTCAATTAATAATCAATCTCATACCTTAGGTATTGGAACTCCTGGATCAATTTCTGCAGACACACAGCTTTTAAAAAATTCAAATACTTTATGTTTAAATGGCTTACCATTAAAAATAAATATTGAAAAAAAATTAAATAAAAAATTATCTATTGAGAATGATGCCAATTGCTTTACCCTAGCCGAAGCCACTTTAGGGGCAGGCAAGGAATATTCATGTGTCTTTGGTGTCATCATGGGTACTGGCTGTGGTGGTGGCTTTGTATTTAACAAAAAATTAAGAACTGGTCCTCAGCATATATCGGGAGAATGGGGACATTCTATTATTGATCTAGAAGGTCCAAATTGTTACTGCAAGAAAAATGGATGTATTGAAACATATATATCTGGAAGTGGCCTGGAAAAAATTATTACAAATGAGTTAAATATAAAAATTTCATCCCATGATTTTTTAAATAAAGATAAATTTAATATAAAAGAACAACAAATTCTAAATAACTTTTACCGATATTTTGGGCTAGCACTATCTAATGTTATAAACATTATAGATCCTGATATCGTTATAATTGGAGGGGGCCTATCGAACCATAATGGTCTTTATGAAAATGGAAAGAGAGAGATTTATAAAAATATTTTCAGTAATGTGCCAACTACCCCTATAATTAAAAATAAATTAGGCGACTCAGCAGGGGTTATTGGAGCAGCCATAATAGGAATTTAGGAATAAATATGATTATGATCACTGCATTATATGCATCAATGTTAGGCTTTATTTATATCAAATTATCAAAAAATATTATCCGACTTCGAAGAAAATATAATGTGACCCTTGGTCATAAAAAACATGCTGACCTAGAGCAAGCCATTCGTGGGCATGCAAACTTCTCAGAATTTGTTCCACTTGGTCTTATTTTATTAGCTTGTCTTGAAATCAATAACGTACATTATTTTGTAGTTTTATCTTTAGGTGGTCTATTTTTTCTAGGCAGAGTATTTCATGCAAAATCATTTCTTAAAGAAAAAATAGATATATCTCTTAGAGTAAAAGGAATGCAATTTACTTTTTGGTCAATTATGCTTATGTCTGGAATGAATATTTTTTCAATTCTAGTTTCATTTATTTAATCATAATCATAATCATTCTCATTTCTGCAATTTTATATTACCTAAACTATAATTAGTTACTAAATTTTTTTTGGAGAAATATAAAATGGCTGATAATACAAAAATAATAAATGCACTTAATACAATTTTAGAACTAGAACTTGCAGGAGTTGTTCGTTACACTCATTATGGACTCATGGTTTATGGCTATAGTCGTATTCCAATAATTAGCTGGCTTCGTGCTCAAGCCTCTGAGTCATTAGATCATGCAAACCAAGCAGGTGAAGTAATTACTAATCTTGGTGGTCACCCATCACTCGGCATTGGCCCCCTACTAGAATCACATAATCATGATATTGGAAATATTCTTAGAGAGTCGCTAGAGCATGAAACTATTGCACTAAATGCCTATAAAGATCTTCTAAAGTTAGTTGAGGGTAATTCAGTTATGCTTGAAGAATATGCAAGAACTATGATTTATACAGAAGAGCTTCATCTAGGGGAAGTAGATAAAATGTTAAGAAACCCTGGAGATGTTGCTCCTTTTAAGGAATAGTATATATGTAATCAATGTATTAGATGGCGTGCTTGCTTGGCGCCATTTTGACTTTTGCTTGGAGATGGGATGACTAGATATGATTTTGAAGTAGATGCAATTGGATTGAAGTGTCCAATGCCTATTCTTCGCTGCAAGAAAGGACTTAATGCAATAAAGAAAAATCAGGTTTTAAAAATTTCTACTAGTGATAAAAATGCAGCAAAAGATTTGAAAGTATTTTGTAATCAAACTGGGCACGAATTAATTTCATTAGAGCATACTGGTGATATTACTTCTTCCTATATTAGGAAAAATTAACCCTTTATCTTCTTAAATTGTAACAAAAATTTTTCCCTCGATTGACTAAAATTTTCAAGTCGTTTTTTTTCTTGAGAAATAACTTCAGCTGGTGCCTTTTCAACAAAACTAGTATTTCCTAATTTTTTTTCTGCTTTCTTAATTTCAATATCAAGACGATTAATTTCTTTCTGAAGTCTATCTTTTTCTGCTTCTTTATCTATTTCTATATTTAACATTAATTTAAAGTCGTCAATTATTGATACAGGGGCATCTTTAACTGGTAATTCATCCATCAATTCAATATCAGATAATTTGGCAAGCCCTTTTAGGTATTCCACATATGTAATTAGAACATCTGAATTTCCCGTCATAGCTAATGGTATCTTAACCGCAGGTGAAATATTCATCTCACCTCTAAGACCTCTGCATTGCTCAACCATTGTCTTGAGAGTTTGCATCCATTGAATAGATACTTCATCAATCTTTTCTATTTTAGCCACTGGATATGGTTCGAGCATAATCGAATCAGCTTTTTTGTTCATCATTGGCCCTATAATCTGCCAAATTTCTTCTGTTATAAAAGGCATTAATGGATGGCTCATTCTTAATACAGTTTCTAGCGTAGAAACTAATGTTCTGCGCGTAGCTCTTTTTTGAGCTTCATTTCCATTTTGGAGTTGAACTTTTGCTAACTCTAAATACCAATCGCAATATTCATCCCAAACAAATTGATAAATTTCTTGTGCCAATAAATCAAATCTATACTCTGAGAAATTTCTCTCAATATTAGACTCTGTTTTCTGAAGAATACTTACAATCCATCTATCAGCTTGAGAAAACTCTAAGTAACCATTAGTACATTCTCCAAATCCATTATCTTGATCTTCGCAATTCATTAAAACAAACCGTGTTGCATTCCATAATTTATTACAAAAATTTCGGTAACCATCACATCTTTGTAGGTCAAACTTTATATCTCTCCCAGGACTTGCGAGACTTGCAAAAGTGAACCGTAATGCGTCTGTTCCATAAGAAGAAATTCCATCAGGAAATTCTTTTTTTGTTTTGTTAATAATTGATTCTTTTTGCTTAGGATTCATTAATCCGTTGGTTCTTTTTTTGATTAAATCATCTAGTGAAATTCCATCAATTAAATCAATTGGATCAAGAACATTTCCTTTTGACTTACTCATTTTTTGACCATCTGCATCACGAATCAAACCATGCACGTATACATGTTTGAATGGTATCTTCTGAGTAACATGTTTAGTTAGCATGACCATTCTTGCTACCCAAAAGAAAATAATATCGAAACCTGTAACGAGAACAGATGATGGCAAATATAAATCTAAGGCTGGATTACTTTTTTCTGGGTAATCAGGAGTCCAATCTAGTGTTGAAAATGGCCATAGTGCTGATGAGAACCAAGTATCTAATACATCTTCATCTCTTATTAATTTGCCTTGATAGCCATCCTCTTCTGCAATTTTCTTTGCCTCTGCATAAGAGCTTGCAACATATACTTCTTTGTTTGTCCCGTACCATGCTGGAATTTGATGCCCCCACCAGAGCTGTCTGGAAATACACCAATCCTGAATATTATTTAGCCATTGGTTATAAGTATTAACCCAGTTGTCTGGATAAAAATTAATCTCACCACTCTTAACAACCTCTAAAGCTTTCTCAGCCATACTTTTATTGTCACTGGTTGGCTTCGTCATAGATACATACCATTGATCTGTAAGCATTGGCTCAATAACTGTTCCTGTTCTATCTCCTCTTGGAATTTTTAAGGAATGTTTTTGAATTTTGAATAGGAGTGATTCATTTTTTAGGTCATTAATAATTTTATCTCTAGCCTTAAATCTCTCTAACCCTTGATATAGTTTTGTCCCATTCTCATTAATATGACCATCAAGGGTTAAAATATTAATTAATGGTAGATCATGTCGTTGGCCTACCGCATAATCATTGAAGTCATGAGCTGGAGTTACTTTAACTACCCCAGTTCCAAATTCTGGGTCAACATACTCATCAGAAATGATTGGGA
>MDSY01081095.1_pt1 | contig 10448 bp, 8 predicted proteins | sample 811131 | NCBI WGS metagenome assembly MDSY01 (sample SAMN05326643, study PRJNA326480) | marine metagenome | isolation source: seawater | place: Atlantic Ocean: South West | collected 2010
ATACAACTAACAAAAAGCCCGCATAAAGCGGGCTTTTTAGTGTTAAGGCAAAATGCTCAGTGCCTAAAGTGGCGCATGCCCGTAAACACCATAGCCATTCCGTGTTCGTCAGCAGCAGCGATGACTTCATCATCTCGCATTGATCCACCTGGCTGAATAATACAGCTTATGCCCGCTTGTCCGGCATTATCAATTCCATCTCGGAAGGGAAAGAAGGCATCAGAGGCCATCACTGCTCCGACGACTTCAAGGTCAGCATGCTCTGCTTTAATATAATGCTGGGTTTTTGCTAAGCTGCTGTATCGCGCAATTTGCTGTATGACACGAGTATGCACACCCCATTCGGTCAGCATTGTTTAATCAGGCTCTACCCTTCATCCAAACAGTGCTGGCAGGCCAAGTGAGAATATTGGGAACGCGGTAATTAACATCAATACGGCGATCATCGCCCCATAAAATGGCCAGATCGAGCGGACACTTTTCTCAATGGGTATATCACCAACCGCACAACCAACGAACAGTACAGACCCGATTGGTGGTGTTACCAGGCCAATGCCGAGATTGAGAATCAGGACCACGCCAAACTGCACCGGGTCCATTCCAAGTTGCGTGGCCACCGGCAGGAAGATTGGCGTGGTGATGATTATCAACGGTGACATATCCATGAACGTGCCGAGCGTCAGCAGAATCAGATTAATGATCAGCATCACCACCAGTGGGTTCTCGCTGATGCTCAATAAGGCTTCCGACATTCGTAGCGGTACTTCGGCAACAGCCATCAGCCAGCCGAAGGCAGATGCCGAAGCAATGATCAGCATGACAATGGCAGTTGTTTTGACGGCATTGCGGGTGGCGAGAATAAAACCGGGCCAGTCCAGACTGCGATAGACAAACGCTGCAATGAACACGGTGTAAACAACCGCGATTGCAGATGACTCTGTGGCGGTAAAGATGCCCGACAAAATACCTCCAACGATGATAACGGCTGACAAAAGACCGGGCAGGGCACGCATAAACGCCACGCCCATCGGCCGCCATCCCGGGAAGGTTCCACTGGGGTAGCCGCGCTTAACCGCAATCATGTAGGTGACGACCATCAGCGCCAGGCCCAGCATTATGCCCGGTACAATTCCGGCGAGAAACAGCGATATAATCGATACGCCGCCGCCAGCAGCAATAGAGTAAATAATCATGTTGTGTGATGGCGGGATCAACAGGCCGGTGGTTGAGGCAGTCACCGTGACGTTGACCGCAAAGTCGTCATCATACCCATTCTGTTTCATGATCGGCACAAGGGTCGAGCCCATCGCTGAGACGCTGGCGACCGCAGACCCAGATACGGCGCCGAACATCATGCAGGAAAAGACGCTGACATGGCCCAGGCCACCTTTCAGCCTGCCCAGCATCGATTCTGCCAGGCGCACCAGTTTTTCAGCAATACCCGATTGATTCATCAGCTCACCGGCATAGATAAAAAACGGTATCGCCAACAAAGCAAATACATCGATGCCCGCGGCCATGCGTTGAAACGCGACCACCGTCGGAATATCGAGATACAAAAGTGTTGCCAGCGATGCCAGGCCGAGACAGAACGCGACCGGCACACCAATGATGAGCAGAAAGATAAAGGATCCAAAAAGTACTACTAGTTCCATGGGTTATTTGCTCCCTTATCTTTTAATGCAATAGTGCATTGTACAAATGTGAACACTACGATCAGTACGCCGCATATAACGAATGGCCAGTAAGCCACCGAACGGGAAATACCTAGTGTGGGCATGATGTGAGACTGTGTATATTCAATCAGCCGCATTCCATTCCAGGCCATGGTGGCGCCGAATATCAGGACCAGACCCTGACCAAGCACATACGCGGCAGTCTTGAATCGTGCCGGTAGCTTTGAAACGACAAACCTGAAGCCGAGGTGAAATTCCTCGTAAACACCCACGGCGGCTGCCAGCAATACGAAGTACAACATGGTGATCAGGGCCACCGACTCGGACCAGACCGGGCTCGCGTTCAGTACGTAACGACCGAAGACCTGCCAGGTGATCACAATCGTCATGATCACCAGGCCCAGTGAGGCAACTTTTGCCGCAATATTGGCGAGGCTTTCGGCAATTCGGTCGACACCCTGTTTTTCATGTACATTATTATTCAACGGCATGTATTCTCTCCACCAGTTTGCGTAACTCCGGCTCTTGCAGATATTCTTCGTATAAGGGTTCCATCGCGTCCATAAAGGGTTGTTTATCAATGTTATAAACGATGTCGACCCCGGCCGCGACCATCGCCTCATGAGAAGCAGCCACTCGCGCATCCCAAAGACGTCGCATGGTCACGACAGAGTCCTTCGCGGCCTGTCGAAGTAGCTGTTGATCCGTAATTGAGAGTTTTTCCCATCGGTAGCGCGACATGACCAGCACCTCGGGCACCATTACGTGTTGGGTAAGGCTATAGAAATGCGCTACTTCAAAATGCCGAGAAGAGTCAAAGGAAGGCCAGTTGTTTTCTGCACCATCGATCGTGCCCAGAGCCAGAGACTCGTAAACCTGGCCATAGCTCATCGGGGTGGCGTTGCCACCGAGTGCGGCGATCATGTCCACAAAGATGTCCGAGTTCATTACGCGGATCTTCATGCCTTCCATGTCGGCAGGACTGTGAATGGGACGCTGCGTGTTGTACATACTCCTGGCACCGGAATCATAAAACGCTAGGCCAATTAGCCCGTGAGGTTCCAGGGTGGCAAGAATCTCATCACCGATCGATCCGTCCACCACCTTGCGCATATGTTCCGTGGAACGAAACAGGAATGGTAGTGACAGGACCCCGGTTAAGGGAGCGATTGAATTCATCGGAGCGAGGCTAGTTCGATTGATATCGATACCACCAAATATGGTAATTTCCAGGGTAGCTTTTTCTGCTCCCAACTGTGCGCCGGAGTACATTTTTAAATTGATTCGGCCATTGGTCTGCTGCGCAAGTTGCTTTGCCATGGATTGGACGGCTAGCACGGTTGGATAGTCAGCCGGGTGCAGGTCAGCCGCGCGGAGATTGACAGTCTCTACTGCCATCAATGACGAAACAGGAACCAGAATAACTAATCCAACCGTGAGGCAGAGCGAATAAATTCGGGTGACAATTCGTTTTAATTTCATTACTTGTCTATCCGGTAGGCTTGTCTTAAAAGCTTGGAGGTAAGATCAAAAGCCAGCCCGAATGCATCAACCGTTTTTAAGCATTGTTTGACAACCAATTTGGCTAGGTATGAGTAGTCGACACGCCGGGCAACGTCGTGCCGGATCGTAATCAGTAACATGCTAGCCTCTAGGGCAGCATCCTTGATCGCCGCTTCGCGTTTTCGAGAGGTGCGTTGCTTGTTTTCACCCATGAAGATTCTCTTTTGTATTTGATTGAATTCTATCGCAAAAAGCCTGCTAATTTATCCCAGTCGACACTCTCTCCATCATAAGCGCTGACTAGCGGCTACTTCAATGCTCACTCATCCTGCAATTCAGTATATAAATAACGTTAAGGATATAATAATATCTACCTTTTGCCCGCTTCATACAGCGTATCATTAGTTAGCGTTATCATTGTGTTTACTAGATCATACATTGGGAGGTGTTGCAATATTTGACTGTCAATATCCTAATCAATCTAATGATTAGAAAAGTACGATTTCTCCTGAAAAATATACTTAAAGCAATATAACTAATTGTATTTAATAGTTAAAAAAATAAATTATTTGTTCAGCCATAGTCTCGATTCCGATATTACCGGGAAAATCAAACCGTAGTCCACTGTTTGTCCTATATCCTCTTAAAACTTGCAATAAATTGATACACCCGATATATTATGATAACGTTAACTTGTCTACTAAAACGCTATAACAAGGTGGCATCAGATGCAGTTCCTTGGTCTTAACTTGCTTTGTTCGCATTTACCAATGTGGGAGTATAAAACGCCATGTCTAAATCGAGATTTACAAAAAGACCCATAAACCTGAATTTTCTTCTTCTTGTAGCCACATGTTCAGCCGCGATATTTGCGCAATCTCTGGTCTTCGCGCAAGACGATCAGAGTGCTGACGATCAGAATATAGCTGAAGGACCCATCATTGAAGAGGTAAAGGTCACAGGTATTCGCCGTAGTCTAGATTACGCAGCAGCAGTCAAGCGCGAATCTAACTCTGTTGTCGATGCGCTGCTGGCGCAGGATATCGGCCTGTTTTCAGATAACAACATAGGTGAGGCACTAGGGCGTGTTCCCGGTGTTTTGGTTGAGCGCGATGCGGGTGAAGGATTCCGTATCAGTATCCGTGGCCTGGGTCCTCGATTCGTTCGTACAACTGTCAACGGACGCACGGCCCTGTCACCGGCCGGGGGCGAATATTCCGGTGGCGAAGATGCCCGTGGTTTCACCTATAACATCATGCCATCAGAAGTCATCTCAGCAGTGAGAGTTCTTAAGAGCACCCAGTCCAGGGATATCGAAGGCGGCATTGGTGGTGTCGTCGATCTTGAGACCAACCGGCCGTTGGACTTTGCTGATAGACAGGAGCAAGATTTTTATGTATCCGGCACATTGCGGGCAAGCTATAACGATCTTCTGGAAGATACCATGCCTAGGGCGTCTGTCTTTCTTAATAATAAGTTTAATGATAACTTCGGTGTCTATTTTGGTGCGGTCTATGATGATCAAGACCGTGTTGACAACCTGAGTGAATCACAAAATTTGCGGACTCGTGATATTGACCTCAAGGCAGGTACATTACTGAACGGGGAGTTACTCACCGAAGACCTGAGCAACCAGGATTACAGCCTTTTTAGCGGAGTCAGGTACCAGGGTCAGGAAATCCTTAGGGACAGGCAAACATACATTCTCGGCGCCCAGTGGAAGGAAGGCAACTGGGATGTCAATTTCGACTGGACCGCAGGGTTCGAGGAAGAAATCAGAGATGATAAGAGGTATTGGACGAACCCCGAACAATACGCGAGGGCAAACGAGCAAGACCTAACATCCATTACGGTAGATTATGGTGATGCGACTTCCGGACAGACGTATAATACCATGGGCACCGTTACTGGCTTTGAATGGGCGCTAGGGTCAAGTGGGAAAAAGATGCGACAAAATGTGGTCGCACCCCTGTACCGCCTACTTCCTCGAGATTCCGAGATCAACGTCGGTGGCTTCAATGTGAAATGGAGTAATGACGTCTGGACTGTTTCCGGTGATATTGGTCATGCCAGTCAGGACAATGTGAGAGTTCTCGAGCGAATTCGCAACAGGTTAGATCCAGATAATCCCAGATTTGTGAACGGCACCAGCGGAAGTTTTGACATCAGCAGCGGTGTTCCGATCGTGCAGGTTTACGATTCGTTTGGTGATTTTGTTGACCCGTTGGATAGCTCAGTCGTGTACCTCAACCTGCTTGAACGTTCTATCACACATGAACAGGCGGAGGACTCGAGTGCTCGGCTTGATTTTAACGTGGCCTTAGGAGAAGGTGCTGGCGGCGGTGTAATTTCCTTCGTCGACTCAATTGATTTCGGTGTCGCCTATAATGATATGCAGTTCAGGCGTGATATGGTTCATAAGGGCGCCACAGAAAGTGACTTCGATACGAGCCTCCTTGCGGATGTTATGGTCGGCAACCTTTTGCCTGACTACAACACACCTGGATTTGTTAATGAATTCGCGATTTGGGATATCCGTGATCCTCAGTTCAACGTTTTCCTGGATGATCCCGATGGTTACCAGTTGCTCCATGACGACAGTTTCGACGTTACGGAAGAAACTACTGCCGCCTTTGCCCAGTTCAATTTTGCGGGTGGAGATCGATATCCATACCGTGGCAATGTTGGTATGAGATACACATCTACGGATCAGACCAACCGTGGCTGGATCGGTCAAGGTGAGGGGGCTAAATTTGTTCCAGCCGACCCCAACAATCCTTTAGTCACATCCACCCGTTCATACAATGATTGGCTACCGAGTTTTAACATGGCCCTAGATCTATCTGAAGAATGGGTCATGCGGTTTGCTGCCAACAAGACCTTTACGCGGCCCGATCCGATCGATATGTCTGCCCGCGTCAGTATCAGAGATCTGGATGAGGCGGACGAAGATAGAGCTAGTGGTGGCAACCCTGATCTGTTGCCTTACTCGACTATTAGCTCCGATATGGCATTGGAATGGTATCCGGAAACCGGAGGATCGTATGGCGCCGGACTCTTCTATAAGGACCTCGAAGGTTTTATTGCCTCGGGTAACAGCGACGAGGATCTGCTGATCGAAGGCCAGCTGCGGGTATTTGATGTCAGCCGTCCCGTTAACACTGATGGCGGTACGATCACGGGTATTGAATTACAGTTCCATACACCGCTGGATTTCTTGCCCGGCTTCTGGCAGTACTTTGGCGTCAACGGGAGTTATACCTTCGTTGATGCGGAAATGGATGCGGTCGTACCCAGCAGAAATGTTCCGGTTTCATTGCGGGGAACATCTGAAAATAGTGGCAACCTGGTCGTTTACTTTGAGAGGGAAAAGTTTGGTGCACGCGTGGCTGCTAATTACCGCAGCGCTTTCCTACACCAGGAGGCATCGGACACTGATAGGTTTGACGAATTTACCAATGGACGCACGATCATCGACCTGAACCTGGACTATCTAATTGGCGAGCGAACGAACATTCGATTCTCTGCTAACAATCTGACGAACGAACGTCGCAGCAGATACTGGGATACGCCGGGCCAGTACTATTCGAATGAAACGGATAATGGCCGTACATTCTCGTTAGAAGTCAGAATGGTCCTATAATTGAGATCGCTTAATTGGTAAGCAATGGAGAAAAGACGGCGCAACGCGCCGTCTTTTTCATCGATACACAGTGATAAAGCTCAATAATAAATTGCTGTTTTGCTATCTGGTTTTTTTCGCCCTCGTCGCCTGCAGCAACAATGAAATCGGTACTGGGGCCGTCAACACTGGGCCAGTCGCCGTTACCGGCCAAGAAAGCTCGAAAATAACAAGCCCGAACATTATCTATATCCTTACCGACGACCAGGGCTGGACCAGCGTCTCCTACCGCGAAGATCCCAACATGCTGGAATCGGCCAGTGACTTTATCGAAACGCCAAATATGGCTGCGCTGGCTGAGCAGGGACTGCGTTTTAGCAATGCTTACGCGCCCAACCCGATATGTGCGCCGACTCGGCACGCGGTGTTGTTTGGTCAGCGTTCGACCCGGCATGTCTATAATCAGGACGAAACATGGATTGACCGGGCGCCGCAATGGCTGACCATCCCGAAAGCGCTCAAGGCTGCCAATCCCCACTACCGAACAGCACACTTCGGTAAATGGCATATCGGCATGAGGGCGGAACAGGCCGGCTTCGATTTCTCGGATGGCCTGACCGATAATTCCGAAGGTGACCACACCGCTGATTTCATTTTCGACGGGTTGAAAAACGTGCCCCGCGACGTCATGGACGCCTGGAACCAGAAACACGGTGTTGAAATCAATCCACCCGACCCGGATGCTCGGGATCGCTCGGACACGTTTTATACCGACGAAGACCCGAAAACGGTGTTCAGCACGACAGTGCGGGCCTCAGATTTTATCCGCGAAGCGGTCAGGGACGACAAGCCTTTCTATGCCTATATCGCTCATTACGCAACCCACCGCATATTTTCTGCGCGCCAGGAAACTTACGAAAGGTTCAAGGCCAAGCAAGCTGGATCCCGCCACGACAATCCCGGCTGGGCGGCCATGGCCTACGACATGGACAGTGCCCTTGGCCTCATCATGGATCTGGTCAAGGAACTGGGGATCAGCGAGAACACCTATATCGTGGTGATGGGTGATAACGGTGGCATCGACTACTTGCCGCAGACCACTACAATCGACCGAGAGTTCAATATTCTCGGTACTCATCGTACTAAGGTTGCTGCGCGCAACGCGCCGCTGCGTGGCGGCAAACACCATTTCTATGAAGGCGGTATCCGTGTACCCTTTATCGTCAAAGGCCCCAGCATTGATGCGGGCGTCGTTTCTCATGAACCCATTACTGGGGTAGACCTGTTGCCGACCTTTGCCCACCTTGCAGGCTACCAGCGCGAGTTTGCCGGTCCGCTTGATGGTGAAAGTTTTGCCGCCTTGCTCGATGGTGATGAAGCAACCGGATTCAAGCGTCGGGACCCGACCCTGATTTTCCACCAGGCCGGACGGCGTGTACCAAACAGTGCCGTGCGCGAGGGGCGCTGGAAACTGGTCAAGCACTGGGATGAGCCAAGCGAGGTCAAAGGCGAGGCTTTGCCCTATACCATCGAGCTGTATGATCTTGAGACGGATCTTGGCGAAAAACAAAACCTGTCAACGCTGCATCCGGATATTGCCAACGACCTCCACAACAAGCTTTTGCAACATATCGCCGAGACCAGCAGCGAATTCGAATTCAACGACCGGCCCAACCCGATGAATGTCATTATGGAACGCGAGGGGCTTCGGGCCAATGATGTGCGGCGGGTTCCGATCGACTACGTATCTCCCTACCAGGGACGAAAAACAGAATAGAGGCCTTTATTTCGAGGAAAGCCGAATGGACAGATGGAAATTTCTAAAAACGGCGGGAACATTGGTTGCCGGCAGCTGTCTGATACTGGGTGTTCTGACGAGAACGGCCCTGGCCGAGGAAGCCTACATTTGCCAGTTCAAGCACGACGGTAGTAATTTTAAAGTCATCGTCTCTACGGTACACACAAGTAATCACTTTGCCGTGACTGATGCTTACACCAAGGAAACCTGCACAACGGGACCCGATATCGAAATATCGCTGCGCTGTTTTGACCTAAAAACCCGCAAGGAACATACTCTGCTACAAATGCCGATGGACGGCGGTGGAGGAGGCAAGCCCAACACAGCACTTGACCAAAAAAATGGCGGTAGCTCCCATAAATTGGACCCACACCCCATCTGGAATTACGACTACACTAAGATGTGCCTGAACGGCTCGTCGGACGGATATCGCCAGGTGTTTGTTGCAGACCTCAAAACTGTTATCGGATGAACGCAGGAATCATTTTAATGAAAAAGACTCTCTCTTTAATAACTGTTCTTGCATTGTTGTTGTGTGCATGCACCGAAATTGCTGATGTCGCGGGAACCAAAAAAGCTGCGACCCATATCGAAGCTGAGCCGCTGCCGAATATCGTGCTGGTTATGGTTGATGATATGGGGTTCTCCGATATTAGCCCCTACGGTAGCGAAATAGCGACGCCCAACCTGGATAAGCTGGCAGGGGAGGGGATGGTGTTCAACCAGTTCCGCAACACCTCCAAGTGTTTCCCAACCAGGGCTGCTCTGATGACCGGACAATACGCTCAGCGTGTCGGAATGAGCACAAAACCCGAAGCCACCTTTCAGAATTACGCCAGCCTAGGTGATGTGCTCCGAACTGCGGGTTATGAAACCCTGATGGTTGGCAAACACCATGCCCTGGATAACCCCTATGACATGGGCTTCGACCATTACTGGGGCATGCGTGATGGTGCGGCCAACCACTTCAACCCGGGCTACCAAAGAGAAGGTGAAGCGTTTCCAGCTCAAAAGCGGCAGAACCAGCGTACCTTTTGTTTTGATGCCAAATGCGAGAAGCCTTACACGCCTGATTCCATGGACTATTACACCACGGATACTTTCACCGATTGGGCCATAGAGTTGTTGGGAAGGCATGAAGCCGAAAGCGATGAACAACCGTTCTTTATTTACCTATCTTACACGGCTCCTCACGACCCGATCCAGGCCTGGCCGGAAGATATTACGAAATACGAGGGTAAGTACGACGAGGGCTACGAGGCTATTGCAATGGCACGTTATCAGCGGCAGCTCGAATTGGGCATTATTAACGCCGACACCCATCCACGCTCTGAGGCCATGTACCGTTCCTGGGATGAACTGTCCTTGGAGCAGAAGGCAGACGAGGCTAGGGTAATGGCGGTTTACGGTGCAATGGTCGACAGCATCGATCAAAATATTGGGCGTCTTCTCCAGTATCTCGAGGACACCGGAGAGGCAGACAATACCTTAATCATGTTCCTTTCAGATAATGGTGCCTCGGCTGAAGAGGTAGATGTGGGTGACGGCGAGATCGGTGCCATAGACCGCTGGGCTTCCGTTGGCGGCCACTGGGCCAATGTGTCGAACGTGCCGTTTAAATCCTACAAAAACTCAAGTTTTGAAGGTGGAGTCGAAAGCCCATTTATCGTACGCTGGCCCGGAGTGGTTCCGGCAGGTGGTGCCGTCAATGAAACTTCGGCTCACCTGGTAGATATCATGGCGACGCTGGTGGACGTCACCGGGGCTGCATATCCGGATAACTTGAGGGGCGAAACGGTTGGTGGCATGGACGGCATTAGCCTGTTACCAGCATTTTCCAACGGCACGG
>MDSY01115237.1_pt1 | contig 10447 bp, 9 predicted proteins | sample 811131 | NCBI WGS metagenome assembly MDSY01 (sample SAMN05326643, study PRJNA326480) | marine metagenome | isolation source: seawater | place: Atlantic Ocean: South West | collected 2010
ACGCCGCCTGATAAGATGATTTCGCGATTGGCTGTGACGGTGTGCTGCACGCCCCTTTTGTCCGTGTACAAAACGCCCGTCGCGCGTTTGCCCTCAACAACGATTTTGTCGACCGCCGCATGTGTGATGATTTGAATATTGTCACGCGACCGCACCGGATTGAGGTAGGCAACCGCTGCCGAGCATCGACGTCCATTGCGTGATGTCAGCTGGAAGAATCCGACACCTTCTTGATCGGCCCCGTTGTAATCTGGATTGAACGGATATCCGGCCGCCTGCGCCGCCGCGACCCAAGCATCCGTGATCGGGCGTTGGATACGCATGTTGGACACCGACAGCGGCCCCTCGTTGCCGTGATATTCATCCGCGCCGCGTTCGTTATTTTCGGCCCGCTTGAACAGCGGCAACACATCGTCCCAGCCCCAGCCCGCGTTGCCCATCTGGCGCCAACGATCATAGTCTTGGCTTTGACCGCGCACATAAAGCAAACCGTTCAAAGATGATGACCCGCCCAGTACTTTACCCCGCGGCCAGTCAATTGAGCGGCCATTCACCCCCGGATCAGATTCGGTTTTGTAGCACCAATCGACTTTGGGATTATGGATGGTTTTGAAATAGCCGACGGGAATGTGGATCCATGGGTTCAGATCACGCCCCCCCGCTTCGAGCAGGATAACCTTATTCTTAGGGTCTGCGCTTAACCGATTGGCAACGACGCACCCTGCGGAACCTGCGCCAATAACAATGTAATCCGCCAAAAGACTTTCCATGGTGGTCCCCCTGAACAAAAACAGGCAGTTTAAAATATCCTTGCCTTGTAGCAATAAACCTTCACTGTATTGAGACTGCAAGTTTCAATAATGAGAAATGAGTGAATATAAATGAAAGCATCGAAGGTGCGCAGCACCCGTGTAATAGATGGTACAGTTTCGGATACAATTCCGACAAACCTGCGTTTGTTGTTGGTTCTGGAGGAGGTGGCGCGCGTTGGCGTGCCGGTGACCCCGACAGAAGTTAATGCGCATCTGGGATTGCCGAAGCCAACCATCCATCGACTGTTTGCCACCCTCGAAGATGAGGGTTTCTTACAACGAGACATCGACGGGCGGGCCTATTCCCCCGGCCGTCGATTGCGCGCGATGGCGACAGGTGTGTTGTCGTCACTTCGCATCCGTGCGGCCCGATTAGCAGTCTTGCGCAAACTATCGGATGAGGTCGGCGAGACCTGCAACATCGCCCTGCCCGACCGCGATAGCATGATTTACCTCGAACGTGTCGAAACCGAATGGCCCCTGCGCATCCAGCTGCCTGTGGGCACCACGGTTCCGTTTTATTGCACGGCGTCTGGCAAGATGTATTTGTCCACCCTGCCTAAAACACACCTTGCGCGCTATGCGACATCTGATCCGCTTGCGCGCAAGACGGACAACACAATTACCGACCCAGATGATCTGATCCGTGCGGCCACAAAAGCGCGCCGTGACGGGTACGCCGTGGATAATGAGGAATTTATGGACGGGATGATCGCCATCGCCGTTCCAATACTCGACGGCAATGACCGCCTTGTCGCGACGCTGTCATTTCATGCGCCGACGATCCGGCTTACAGTGGAAAAGGCGATGGGGTATCTGCCCGCCCTGCGCAGCGCAGCAGCTGATCTATCGAGCTTGTTACGCGACTAAAGCGTCTTTAAATCTTTTTGCGCCGCATCTTCGTCGCGTCTCACCAATGTTGACCAAACCTGATCTTGCGGTGCCTCTGGCGGGATGTCGCAGGATTTTCTGTGAATGTTCACTTTGCTCATGAAGTTGGCAGAAATCGGGGCTGTGACAAACAAGAAGGCCATGATCAAAATCTCACGCAGGGATCCGTCCCCGAAGGTGTAGGCGTAGGTCATGGACGCCAACAGCAGCGCGCCGATGCCCATTGTTCCAACCTTGGTGGGGGCGTGCAGACGGGTCATTGAATCTGGCAACTTCAGCATACCAATCGACCCCACGAGAGAGAAGAACGCCCCGATCAACAAAAACACGCCAATGGCGTAGCTGGCAATATCAGTGATGGTCATTCGATGATGTCCCCCCGCAGCACAAAGCGCGCATAGGCGACTGTCGACACAAAACCAAGCATGGCGATGATCAACGACACTTCGAAATAAAGCTTCGTGCCTTGGTACATGCCCAGCAACACGATCATGCCGATCACGTTCACCACCATCGTGTCCAGCGCAAGGATGCGGTCACCCGTATTGGGCCCGACCACGAGCCGCATCATCGCGAGGACTTGTGCAATCGCAACGGCAGAAAAGGCGATCCAGAGGGACCAAGATAGAAATTCGGCGGCGGGCATCATACGAAAATCTCCTTTAGGCGGGATTCATAACGCTGTTTAATTTCATCGCGAACGGCGTCCGGATCAGGGGCATCAAGGGCATGAACCAAAAGGCTACGCCCGTTGTTGGATATATCCGCGGACACCGTGCCCGGGGTCAGGGTGATGGTGCCGGCAAGAACGGTAATCGCTTCTGGTGTGCGCAGATCGAGAGGGATCACAATCCATGCAGGGCGCAGTTTGGAGTTGCGGCGCGTCAGAATGATCCACGCGACCTGCACGTTGGCGACCAAAATGTCCCAAATCACGAGGACCATGTAAGCCATCATGCGGCCAAGCTTGAAACCGTGCGGGCGATCAGGCCACCAGTTGGCCGTCGCGCGCGGAATAATAATCCCGAGGATCACGCCGAACACGGCCATGCCAGCGGTGAACTGCCCTTGTAGCAAAATCCAGACGATCGCTAAAAGGACTGTCAGAAACGGGTGCGGGAAAAGCCAATTAAACGCGCGGGTCATGTTAATAATCCTGTGCTGTCGATGTGCTGAGCTTGCCGTGGGTATCAAGAACCGTTGAGATGTAGGGTTCAGGCGCGAACAGCTGTTCAGACGTGGCAATCATATAGTCATGGGCATATCCCGCAAACACGGTATGCGCCGCGAGCAATGCAACAAGAACGCCAGCCGCAAGGTAGGCCAGCGCAGACGGGGCCTCCAGTTCATCGTCGGCAATATCGTCTGCTTCGATCGCGTTCGATTTCCAGAACACGATGCTGCCTGCGCGTGCGAACCCAACAACGGAAATGAGGCTGGAGATCAGAACAACCGCCCAAATCCAGACCGCCCAAGACGACGTGTAGGCCGCATCAAGGATCAACAACTTACCGATGAACCCCGACAGCGGCGGCAGACCCGCCATCGCGATTGCAGCTGCAAAGAACAGCCCCGCCGTAAGTGCTGCCCCCGCGACGGGCGGCATGGCGCGCAGAACCAGCGACGGGCGGCTCGATTTCACAAGGTCCACGATTAGGAACAGCGCAGCCCCCGCCAGCGTAGAATGCACGATGTAATACAATGCGGCGGCAATACCTTCGGGGGTGAACAGGGCGATGGCGACCATCACCATGCCCATGGACCCGATGACGGAAAATGCCACCAGACGGTCCAATTTCTTGGCCGCCAGAACGCCGATCATCCCGAGAGCAAGGGACAGGAGCGCAGCAGGTTGGAGCCAAACATCATGCAGCCCAGCGGTGGCTTCAAGATCGGGCGGGAAGACCATCGTGTAGACACGGATGATCGCGTAGGCGCCCACCTTGGTCATGATCGCGAACAAGGCTGCAACAGGGCCTGGGGCTTCTGCGTAAGAACTGGGAAGCCAGAAATGCAGCGGCACGAGGGCGGCCTTAATCGCAAAGACCAACAACAGCAGCACAGCCGCCACGCGGATACCGACCGTTGAATCTGCGCCGATCAGGTCAGCACGCGCCGCGAGGTCGGCCATATTAAGCGTCCCCGTCTCGGCATAAATCGCACCAAGCGCGAACAAAAACAGCGTCGACCCAAGCAGATTGAACAACACATATTGCACACCTGCGCGCAGACGTTCGTTACCGCCCGCGTGGATCATCAGACCGTAGGATGCGATCAACAGGACCTCAAAGAATACGAACAGGTTGAACAAGTCACCCGTCAAAAACGCGCCCATGATCCCCATAAGCTGGAACTGGAACAGCGCGTGGAAATGCCGCCCTCGGTCATCCCAACCGGATCCGATGGCATAGAGAAGCACGAACAAGGCCAGTACCGCCGTCAGCAACACCATCAACGTCGACAACATGTCACCCACAAGGATGATGCCGAACGGCGCTGCCCAATCCCCCAACTGGTAAATCAGGATCGTGCCGTCAGAAGCTTGCCATGACAGGCCCGCGGCGATGGCGATCATCGCGATCACGCCGACCAGCGAAAACACGCGCTGGATGCCGATGTGATAGCGCGCGGCCAGCACAATAAACGGAGCCAGCATCGCGGGCAGGATAACAGGGGCGATTAACCAATGGGTCATGGCGCGTCTTCCTGCTCGATCGGGTCATTGACCAGATCATCGTCCGATCCGAGGTAGGAGCCGAGCGCGATCATCACAACCACAGCCGTCATGCCAAACGAAATCACAATCGCCGTCAACACAAGCGCTTGGGGCAGCGGATCAGCATAGGTCGTGGCATCGCCCAAAATCGGGGGCGCGCCGACGGTCAAGCGACCTGAAGCGAACAGGAACACATTGACCGCATAGGTCAAAAGGGACACGCCAAGGATCACAGGGAACGTTCGCAGGCGCAGTACAAGGTACATGCCAGCAGCCGTCATAATCCCGATTGCGGAGGCTACGAGAACTTCCATCTTACACGCCCTCCTTTGTCGCTATTTTGGACGGATCAACATCCATCGGCATATCGGAATCCCGCACATGGGCGCGGCGCGCAAGCCGTGAGAAACTTTCGAGGGACAACATCACGGCCCCCACCACAGCAAGGAAAACACCCACATCAAACAGCGCCGCGGTGGCGAGCTCAAATTCCTGGAATGGTGGAATGCGCACGTAGGTAAAATCGGACGTGAGGAACGGTTTGCCCACCATCCATGACCCGATACCCGTCAGACCTGCGACCAGAACACCCGCGCCAATCACACCATGATACGGGAACCTTTGGCGATCCGTCGCCCAGTTAAATCCGCTCGCCATGTATTGCATCACGACACCAATCGAAACGACCAGACCGGCAATGAAACCACCGCCCGGTTCGTTGTGACCGCGCAAGAAGATGTAAAAACCGACCATCAAAACAACGGGCATCATAAAGCGGGTCAGCACGACCATCATCATCGGATGCTGCGTGCCGGACAGCGGTTTGTCTGGAACACGGTTCAACAGGCGGGCACGCACGGGACCGTTCAACAACGTCTCGGTCAGCGCGTAAATCAGGAGCGCGGCGATACCCAGAACGATAATTTCGCCAAAGGTGTCAAAACCACGGAAGTCCACGAGAATCACGTTCACCACGTTCGTGCCACCGCCGCCTTTGTAGGAATTGGCAATGTGGAATTCGGAAATCGGGGACGCCACCGCATCACGCAAAAGGTAGTGATAGCTGAGCGCCATTGTCGCCAGACCAGCCGCACTCGCCACAATAACATCGCGCACACGACGGATGAGAGAGCTTTCCATAGGCGTGTGATTGGGCAGGAAATTCAGCGCGAGGAGCAACAGGATGATCGTCACAACCTCAACCGTGATTTGCGTCATCGCAAGGTCAGGCGCGCTGAGGAAGACAAAACCAATGGACACCATCAGGCCAACAATCCCGATCAGGATTAGCGCCAGCAGACGGTTGTGATGCATCGCTGCAAGGCCGATCGTGGCCGTGACCAACATGATCCAGCCCGCAACTTCCACGAGGCCGACAGGTTGAACGCTACGGGTTGCCGCACCAAGAACACCTGTTGTCCAAGCGTGATAGCCAGCGGCAAGCACAGTGATCGCGAGGATCATACCGTAGCGCGTGAATGCACCATTGTGCAGCGGGTGGATCAGCGCACGGGCGTACATCAACACGGCCGCGATGATATCATCAAAGATGTTCTTCGCTTCGGGGCGCGGCGTGGATTCCCACAAACGCGACAGGGGTTTGAACAGCGCCAGTACGATCAGGCCGCCAACGACAGCTGCGATGGACATGAACAGCGCCGGCACAAAGCCGTGCCAGATTTTGATGTATTTCACTTCAAGTTCAGCCGCGCCGCCAATGACTGATTTCGCGATCAAGATCACAAAGTCCTGCACCAAGAACGGGGCGACGCCAATCACAACAACCAGCACCACAAGGATCGCGGGTGGCAGCCACAGCCCAAGACCGGGATCATGTGGTTTTGCAGGATAGCTTTCCGCGTCACGCTTGGGTCCGAGGAACGTGTGCCCAATCAAGCGGAAGCAATACGCCGCAGAGAACAGCGATCCGAACGTCGCAAGCGCAGGGACAAGCCATGTGGGGCCGAATAGATAGGTATGCTCCATCTCCTCAAGCATCATTTCCTTGGACAAAAACCCGTTCAGGGACGGAATACCCGCCATAGAAAGGGCGGCCAACGTCGCAATCACAAAGGTGATCGGCATCAAATGCCGCAACCCGCCCAAAATACGGATATCGCGCGTCTTGGTTTCGTGATCGATAATACCCACCGACATAAACAAAGCCGCCTTAAACGTCGCGTGGTTCATAATATGGAACACGGCCGCAAATGCCCCGAACGCCGTGCCCGTGCCCAGCAGCATCGTAATGAGGCCGAGGTGAGACACGGTCGAGAACGCCAACAATGCCTTCAGGTCATGTTTGAACAACGCAATCACAGCGCCAAGCACCATAGTGATCAGACCAACGGTCGTGACGATGTAAAACCATTCAGGCGTGCCAGACAGCACAGGCCACATGCGCGCCATCAAGAAAATGCCCGCCTTCACCATGGTCGCGGAATGCAGATAAGCAGACACAGGGGTCGGGGCCGCCATCGCATGAGGCAGCCAGAAATGGAACGGGAATTGCGCAGATTTCGTAAACGCGCCGATCAGGATCAGCAGCAGCGCGGGCATATACATCGGGTCAGCCTGAATCAGGTCGCGATTTTGCAAGATCACACTGAGGTCATAGGATCCAACGATATTGCCCAGCAGCAACATGCCACCAATCAACGCCAGACCACCCATACCTGTAACGGTCAACGCCATGCGCGCGCCTTGGCGACCCTCGGGCAGATGCTTCCAGAACCCGATCAGCAAGAACGATGACAGCGACGTCAGTTCCCAGAAAATCAACAAAAGCAGGATGTTGTCGGACAAAACGATGCCGACCATCGCGCCTTGGAACAACAACAGGTAGGTGAAAAACTCACCCATATTGTCGTCACGCGCCAGATAGAACCGCGCATAGGTGATGATCAAAAGGCCAATGCCAAGGATCAGCAACGCAAAAAAGAACCCCAACCCGTCGAGCATCAACGTCACGTTCAGCCCAAGTTCGGGCAACCAGTTGAATCCGGTTTGAACGACCTCCCCCGCGAGAACAGCGGGCAGGTTTGTCAGCAATCCGATGAAGGCCAGCAATGTCACGGTAAAGGTCACGCCACCAACGGCCTGTCGGCCTGCCGCGTTCATTAAACCCGGCAGCAATGCTCCGAGGAATGGTAGTGCGACGATAAGAAAGAGGGACACACGAACTCCTGATCTTAGGGTCTGAAAACTTTCATCCTATGTGGGTGAGTTTCACGCCATTCTCAAGCGAAACCGACAAAAATCGCTGTAAAATAGAAGGTAGGATGCCGATTTCGCGCGCGGCCTACTTCTTTATACACACCATTTTCAAAAAGCTCATTTTTCGCAGGCTCCAGACCGCTAAACTGGGTCAAAAAACAGATTTACCCTCGGTCGGGGGCTAAACCCCTTCGACAAATTTGTAATCACGATCCGATACGGGCAGCGCGAAGCTAAGGGCCTCTTGATATTCGGGGCTGTGATAAAATGTGCGCGCAGAGGCCATGTCGGGAAACCGGATGATAACGCAACGGTCCCGCGTCGTGCCTTCCATGACCTCAACCGCGCCACCCCGAGCGAGGAATTCACCGCCGTATTGAGCAACAGCTGGTCCAGCCAGAACCGCATATTTTCCATATTCTTCAGCGTCTTTGACGTCCACTTGGACGATTGCATAAGCGGACATAGCTAGGCCTTTTGTTGGGGTTCGCGTTTATAGTCTGCCTCTATATTAGGCAAAGACGGCGCGCAGTCCATCACAACATATGACGCGGCCATGTGGTCGGCGATTAAATAATTTTACCGTTTGATAAAAAAATAATCTGTGCAAAGGTGAGGGTGATTGTTGTTTTCGGAGCCATCATGAACACACCTTACACCCCCGGAATTGCCGCCGCGCGCCTTGATCGGGATACGCTGTCGGAGAATTTTGATGACCTGCATGCACCACTTAAGTCGCACGAGGCGATGGTGGCCGCCGACCGTTGTTATTTCTGCCATGACGCGCCTTGCGTTACGGCCTGTCCGACAGACATCGACATCCCGCTTTTCATCCGCCAGATCGCGACCGGCACCGCAGAAGCGGCGGCGAAAACCATTTTCGACATGAATATTCTGGGCGGCATGTGCGCGCGGGTCTGCCCGACTGAGGATCTGTGCGAACAGGCTTGCGTGCGTGAACTGGCCGAAGGCAAGCCGGTTGAAATCGGCCGCTTGCAGCGGTTCGCCACTGACACGGTCATGGCCAAGGGTGTGATGCCTTACACGCGCGCCCCCGCCTCGGGCCACAAGGTGGCCGTCGTTGGCGCCGGACCAGCGGGGCTGGCCTGTGCCCACCGTCTGGCAATGTTGGGCCATGACGTGACGGTGTATGATGCACGCCCGAAAGCCGGCGGTTTGAACGAATACGGGATTGCCGCCTATAAATCGACGGACGATTTTGCTGCGCGTGAAGTCGAATGGTTATGTTCCATCGGCGGAATTGAGATCGAGAACAACATGGCGTTGGGGGCCGAGTTAAAGATCGATGACTTGGTAGGATGTTTTCCCGCAGTGTTCTTGGCCGTTGGTCTGGGCGGCGTGAATGCGCTGTCTGTTTATGGTGACGACAAGGGCGGCGTGGAAGACGCTGTGTCCTTTATCGATGTGTTGCGCCAAGCGGAGGATCTGACCACCCTGCCCGTGGGTCGCAATGTCGTGGTCATCGGTGGCGGCATGACGGCGGTGGATGCCGCGGTTCAATCCAAGCTGCTCGGTGCGGACAACGTCACGATCGCGTATCGGCGCGGGCGCGATGCAATGTCAGCCAGCCGATATGAACAGGATTTGGCCGCGTCCCATGGTGTTAAATTGTTGTTTAATGTGATGCCAAAAGCCATCCACGGGAATGGGTCCGCTGCCGAAGTTGAGCTGGAATATACCGCCACCAAAGACGGCAAATTATCGAGCACCGGTGAGGCAATACGCCTGCCTGCGGATCAAGTCTTTCGCGCCATCGGGCAGACGTTGACAGCGGATGCAGGGCTTAAACTTGAGGGCCGTAAGATTGCAGTCACAGCTGCGGGCCGCACCAGCCGCGCGCAGGTTTGGGCCGGTGGCGATTGTGCCGCGGGTGGCAATGACCTCACCGTGACGGCTGTGGCCGAAGGGCGCGACGCAGCAATGGATATTCATGACGTTTTGATGGGGGGCAAATAGCATGGCCGATCTGACAACAGACTTCTTAGGCATAAAAAGCCCAAACCCGTTCTGGCTGGCATCCGCCCCCCCGACCGACAAAGAATACAACGTGCGCCGCGCGTTTGAGGCCGGTTGGGGCGGTGTCGTCTGGAAGACGTTGGGCATGGAAGGCCCGCCTGTCGTCAACGTGAACGGCCCCCGCTACGGCGTGATTTACGGCAAGGATCGCACGGTGTTGGGCATCAACAATATCGAATTGATCACCGATCGCGATCTGCACACCAACCTTGAAGAAATCAAACGCGTGAAGGCGGATTATCCGGATCGCGCGATCATCGTATCGCTGATGGTGCCCTGCGAAGAACAGGCGTGGAAGGATATTCTGCCCATGGTCGAAGACACGGGTGCCGACGGGATCGAGCTTAACTTTGGGTGCCCGCACGGGATGTCTGAACGCGGCATGGGTGCGGCTGTGGGCCAAGTTCCTGAATACATCGAAATGGTGACGCGGTGGTGTAAGCAGTATTATTCCAAGCCGGTGATCGTGAAACTGACGCCCAATATCACCGACGTGCGCAAACCTGCGGCGGCGGCGAAACGGGGTGGCGCGGATGCTGTCAGCCTGATCAACACGATCAATTCGATCACGTCGGTAAACCTCGACACGATGTCGCCAGAGCCAAGCATTGACGGCAAAGGCACCCATGGCGGCTATTGCGGCCCGGCGGTCAAACCCATCGCCATGTCGATGGTGAGCGAGATTGCGCGCGCCCCAGAAACCGCAGGCCTGCCGATTTCCGGCATCGGCGGCGTGACCACATGGCGCGATGCGGCGGAATACATCACGCTTGGG
>MDSY01128781.1_pt1 | contig 10447 bp, 11 predicted proteins | sample 811131 | NCBI WGS metagenome assembly MDSY01 (sample SAMN05326643, study PRJNA326480) | marine metagenome | isolation source: seawater | place: Atlantic Ocean: South West | collected 2010
ATATGGGTTTTTGGAATCCTGCTGAATTAATTGGTGATCGTCCATTACCTTTGACAGTATCATTATTCAAAAAAGTTCTTATGGAAGATGTATGGAATAACTCATTAAAGAGTTTAGGTTATGGACATGTAAAAGGAAATCTTATTCATATGATTGGTAACAAACCATATATTAACCTTGATAAAACCTTTGATACGCTTATTCCTGCTAATATTGAAGCAAAGTTAAAAAATAAGATAAAAAAGTTTTTTAATACAAAGATAAAAAAATATCCACAATATCACGATAAGCTAGAATTCGAAATAACTTTAGATCATTACAATTTCTCAACAGAATCGAAATTGAATGAGTTAATAGAGCACAATTTTACAAAGCATGAAATTAATAAAATTAGATTATCGTTAGTTAAGCTTACAAACGATATTTTCAATAACCATAATAAAATATTTATAGAAGATACTAAATCTATTAAGCACTTAATATCATGTTATAAAAAAAGCAAAAAAGATCCTTGGCAGTCTATTGCCCATTCAGTAAAACAGAATATATCTTTACTAAAGAAATACGGTACTCCGCAATTTTGTAGAGCAGCAAGGCTTGCATTTATCGGTAAAAGTTTCTTGAAGAGTTTCAGTGACCAATTTTCAGAATATGAAGAGGATTGTCATATTTTATTGTCAGGTATTAAAACTATTTCTAGCAAAATGCAGGATGATTTATTAAAAATTAAAAATTCGAAGACACGAGACTCGTTTTTTAGGAAATATGGCCATTTAAGACCCGATACATACAACATACTTAATGATCGATATGATAGTATGAAAGAAATGATAACCACTGGAACAAGTTGTGCTAAAAATACCAGTATGAATGTATCAAATAAATTTAAAAAATCTTTTAACCGTTTTCTCAAAGAGCACAAATTCAAGATTAATTATGACCAGTTTAAAATATTTTTATCATCGTCGATAAAAAATAGGGAATATTATAAGTTTGAATATACTAAAGTTATTAGTGAAATCTTGGAGCAAACATTATTAATAGGTAAACAATTGAATTTATCAAAAGAAGAATTGTCATATCTAGATTACGATATTATCACACTTATGTGTCAAAAAAACAATATGGCTAAACTTACAGAAGAGATTTGCAAGTCTATAGCCAATGATCGAGTAAACCACATTGATTTAATGAATCAAATTGCACTACCTTCTTTATTATTCAATAAGAATAATTTATCTGTTATCACTAATTATACTATTCAACCGAATTTCATTACAAATAAAGTTGTTGAAGGAGTTGTTATTGATGGATCAAATTTAATTAATAAAAATATTAATAATAAGATAGTAATTATTGAAAATGCTGACCCTGGATATGATTGGATTTTTTCTCATAAAATCAAAGGATTAGTTACACAGTATGGTGGTCTAGCATCACATATGGCTATCCGGTGTGCAGAATTTAATATTCCTGCCTCGATAGGATGTGGGCAATTAATTTTTAATCAGATAAAGATTTCAAAAAGAATTACCCTAGATTGTAAAAATAAACGATTGACCAAAGCATGACTAATAAGATATTAATAACACAAAGAATAGGTCGGAATAAATACGGAGATTATTTTGATTACTTAGAGACTAATTATATAAAATTTATAGAACAATATAAGTTACAACCTATTTTACTGCCGAATGATGTAAAGAATGTAACTAAATTCTATAATGAAAATAATTGTAGTTTAATACTGCTTACAGGTGGAGACGATATAAAAGAATTGTCAATACAAAAACATAACAATAATTTATTTAAAAGAGATGATAATGAAAAAAAACTAGCTAAATTTGCTCTTCAAAGAAAAATACCTATATTTTGTATATGTCGTGGCTTTCAAATTATGAATGTTGTTTTAGGCGGTAAAGTATCAAAAAATATAAATGATAATAATATAAGAAAACACAAAGTTAACTTAAATAAAAAATATCCGAATATAGTTGATAATAAGACTATTATAGTTAATTCATATCATAATCATGGAATTACAATTAATGATATAGCAAAACCATTAGAGGTATTAGGAACAACAAAGGATGGTAAATATGTTGAAATATATAAACACAAATCTAAACCTGTATTTGGCGTACAATGGCATCCAGAAAGGAAGAATTACTCGAAAAAGTTTGATAATTATATATTTAAAAGATTTATTAACAACAAAGAACTATGAAAGCATTAATACTTGCTGCTGGACAAGGAACCAGGCTGGGTGATTTAACAACCAATAAACCAAAAGGGATGGTAGATTTTTTCGATAAATCAATTATTGAACATCAAATTAATTTGTATGCTTCGTTAGGCATAACTGATATAGCGATAGTGAGGGGTTATAAGAAAGAAGAAATAAATTTCCCTAATATAAGATATTACGATAATGACAGTTACATGAATACCAACATGATAGAGTCACTTATGTGCGCAAGAGAATTTTTTGACAATGATATTATCTTGTCTTATTCGGATATAATTTTTACAAAACAATGCTTATCTAAACTATTAGAAAACACAAATGATATTGCTATAACAGTTGATAATAAATGGAAAGAATATTGGGTATTAAGATATGGAAAGACCACTATTGATATTGAAAATTTGAAAATCAAAAACAATAAAATAACCGAAATAGGTCAATCTATAGCCAATTCAAATAATATAGAATATAGATATGTTGGTCTTAATAAATTTACTAAGAAGGGGACATCAGAGCTTAAAAAAGTATACGACATTAGAAAAAAAGATGGTAAAAAATGGTCTTCATCTAATAAGAGTTTTCTGCAAGGATACATGACAGATATATTGCAAGAGATGATCAACATGAATATCTCTATCAACCCAAGTTACATATCAAATAATTGGCTAGAAGTGGATACACCCCATGATCTTAAGATCGCAAAAGAACTCTACTCCTCAAAACAATCAATATTTTATAGAGAAAATGAATAAGTACTCATATCCATCTATAAATTTTATTGAATATACAGACTATTTTAGAAGTAGAAGGGATAAATATATTAGGGAAAGTAAAAAATTTGTAAAAAATGAAAGTATGAATCAGCTTACTGAGCTAATCAATAATCAAAATAATTCTAAAAGAATTAAATCGAATCTTGAAAAAAAATTAGAAATGATAGCTTTAAAAAAAGTATATCGACAAGATGATCAATCAAATGTTTCGCTAACCAAATTACTATCTGATTTAGATTTCGTAATAAAAATCAGAAAATATTTCGAAATTAAAAACCTCTTGTATAGCGAGTATGATTTTTTAGAGATGAGGTTTGTTGAAGATTCTGAATTAAATAATGTATTTTGTCTCTCATTATTATCATTTAATTTAATGGAATTATATTTAGAGTACCTTGATTTTAACTATTTAAATACCGCTTTTAAGATAAACGATCTTCTGCAAAATATAAATCCGATAGATAGTTCTGTGAAAATATCATATATACTTCTTGTTATAAATAAAGAAAAAATAATTCTTGATAAATTAATAAATAAATAATTTATATATAAAAATATTCATATGAATTTAGATTTAAACAAACTAGGGATTATTCTATTTCCGTCGACAAGGTCATTAGCTTTTCTTGATATCCTACGTAAAAATAATATTATTTTAAACGAAGTTATTGTAATGGGTTCTTGGCCATTCTTAAGTAATGAATTTATAAAAGAAAGTGGGAAATATGATTACCATAGTTTTTTTAATTTAAATGATGAGATTGATACTATTTTAAGACCGATTTCTAAATCAGTAAAGTATGTAAGTAGTACAGATATTAATAGTGAAGAACTAAGTGAGATATTAAATTCAAATAAATGTTCTCAATATATATTTACAGGCGGTGGAATTTTAAAAGACAGAGTGTTATCGCAAAACATTGATTTTATTCATATTCATCCGGGTGACATAAATAATTATCGTGGGAGTACTTGCTTTTATTATAGCTATCTTAACGAAGGAGTTATATCATGCACATCTTTCATTATGAAAAAAGAAATAGATAAAGGCGAAATTATGAATATCTGTAATATTTCACAAAATATTAAAATAGAATATGATCAAAAATTTTTTATAGATTATATTTTCGATCCATTAATTAGAGCTTTAACGCTTGAGAAATTATTACATCAAGCTAAGTCAAATTCGTTCATTAAGACATATATTTTGAAAAAATATAATAAACATCAGTATCATATCGCGCACCCAATGATTAGAAGTCTTTTTGCATCGAAGATAAATGAGAATTATGAGGGTAATAAGCCACGAAGAGTTCTAATAAATGAATAATTTATATCCATCATTGGTTGACCTATTTATATATGACATTGCTTTTTTAAATATAGTTATGACCTCTTTGAGGGTATCATTTAGCGCAGTTTTGATTGCATTTTTAGTATCAATCCCTGTGGGCTTTCTTTTATCAACAAAGAAGTTTTTAGGTCGTGATCTTGCCATAATAATCATTAATACTTTGATGGCGCTCCCGCCAGTCGTCATTGGTTTAATATTGTATATATTATTCTCAAATCAAGGAATATTTAGTTCTTTTGATTTGTTATATTCTTTATACATAATGATAATTGCTCAGACAATTTTAATTACACCTATTCTTATAACTCTATCAAGAGAGACAATTGATAATGTTCGAGACGATTATAATGAATTTATGATTTCATTAAATTTAAGCTATTTTAGGAAAATGAAAACATTGATATGGGAAACTCGATATATATTGATAACACACTTCCTAGTGGGTTTTGGTAGAGCATTATCAGAGGTTGGTGCAATAATAATTGTTGGAGGAAATATTGCATATTTAACACGAACTATGACAACAGGTATTGTGCTAGAAACATCTAGAGGAAATCTTTCAATAGCATTGAAACTTGGTATTACGCTTTTGTTAATTTCTCTTTTTATAAACATACTTTTATATTACGTAAAAAACTTTGGTGAAAGTAAATTAATAAAGTGATTTCTCTAAAAAATATAGTTTATAAAAAAAATTTGAAAACTATTTTAGATGATATAAATATCGATATAGATAGTTATGGTATAACAATTATTACTGGTCATAATGGAGCAGGGAAGAGTACGTTATTAAAAATTATATCAGGAATTATTAAACCAACGTCAGGAACTATTAAATCTGAAATCAATATATTACCTAATTCTAGTTTTGTATTTCAAAAACCAATATTTTTGAAACGTTCTGTAAGAGATAATATTCGTTACGTACTGTATAACAAAGATAAAATTAGCTCCGACAAACTTATTGATGATTATTTAACATATTTCAAATTAAATCATTTGTCTAATGTGCTTGCGCATAATCTATCACTAGGTGAGCAACAATTAGTATCATTCGTAAGAGCAATAATTATCAAACCACAAATGATTTTCCTGGATGAACCTACAAGTAATTTAGATCGTGTCTATAAAAAGATGGTAAACAATAAAATATCTGATATAGCTGAAAAAATTAAAGTATTTATGATAACTCAAAATGATGCTGAAAGTAGATTACATTCTAAACATCCAATAGTTCTAGAAAGAGGTAAGCTCGTATGAGATTGTTGATTTTTCTACTTATTTTAATAATGCATAATACATACGCGAGTGAGTCAATAAGATTACTCTCGACTACATCCACCAGAGATTCAGGGTTTTTAGACCATATTATTCCATTTTTTGAAAAAAAATATAAAATACGCGTTCTACCTATTGCACTAGGAACTGGGCAGGCATTAGTATCTGCAAAAAACTGTGATGGCGACATATTATTGACCCATGCACCTGAGCTTGAAAAAGAATTTATTAAGGATGGATATGGCACAGATAGAACACCTATTATGTATAATGATTTTGTTGTAATAGGGCCTAACAATGATCCGTTAGGATTAGATAAACATAATAATGTGATTGATGTTTTTAAAAAAATTAAAGATAAAAAAGTAAAATTTATATCTCGTGGAGATAATAGTGGTACCAACTTTTCAGAACTATCTGTTTGGAATAGAGCAGACATTAATCCTAATCTAGGAAAAGGAATTTGGTACCTTGAGTCTGGTCAAGGAATGGGGGCCACATTGAACATAACTGTTGGTATGAATGCGTATACCTATAGCGATAGAGCAACATGGATTAGATATCAGAACAAGCAAAAACACGAAATATTATTTGAAGGTGATGATCTTTTATTGAATGAATATAGTATAATATTATTAAATAATGAAAATTGCCCAACGATTAAACAAAGGTCTGCTATTTTATTCTACAAATGGATAACATCACAATATACTCAAGAAATTATTAACAAATATAGAATCAACGGACAACAAGTCTTTTTTAGTAATCGTATGTTAGGTAAAAATTAAATTGGTACTTAGATAATCAGATTTAATATCCATAAAAAAGATAATATGATATAGTATAAGAATATTATTAATGAAAACGTTCTTCCAAAAAAAAATATACTTTCTTTTAGTTTATGCTGTTTCTTATATGATAATTTATCCACAGACAGCATATGCATATATTGATCCTGGAACAACAAGCCTTATCATAAGTGCTATCATAGCTCTTTTTGCTACTATTGGTTATTACTTTAGGCTGATAACTCAGAGAATTAAAGAATTATTAAAGAAGATTAAAAATTTATTTATCAAATAATAGTTATTATTAATGATTTTTGATTATTTTAAAAAATGGTTTGATGTCTGGGATTATTTGGCACTAGAACCAAGTAAAAAGAAAATTACATTTTACTCAGAAGGGAAAAATTATTGGCCGTATTTAAAAGATATTATCCATCAGATCTTAATTAGCTCGGATGAGAGAATCCATTATATTACTTCCGATCAAGATGATCCGGGATTGCAAATTGAAAATAAAAATTATTCAAAATTATTAATTGATGAAGGGGTTATACGAAACTGGTTTTTTCAAAACCTTAATACAAAAATAATGATTATGACTATGCCTGACCTTGATAATTTTCAAATAAAAAAATCTAATAAAACTCAATTTTATATTTATACACATCATGCGTTAAATAGTTTCTCTAGTGCATTAAGAAAAAATGCTATTGATAATTTTGATATTATTTTTTGTCCTTGCCCGCATCATGTATCAGAAGTAAAAATATTAGAGGAGTTTTACAAGCTTCCTCCAAAGATTTTAGTCGAAACAGGTTATGTAAAAGTGGATGTATTAATCGAAAAATACAATTCTTTTCAAAAGCAACAATTCAACAAATCTGATAAAGAAACTATATTAATCGCTCCGGTGTGGGGAAAACATGGCATATTAGAGATGGGGAAGGGCACAAGCATTATAGATTCATTAATTAGCCAAAAATACAACGTAGTATTGAGACCTCATCCGGAGACATTTAAACATTCCCCTAAGAAAATTGAAGAAATTGCACAAAAATACAAGCACCATGAACAATTTACTCTTGAGAAAAATATAACCGATGATACCTCGCTTTTTTCATCAAAAGCACTCGTAACTGATTGGTCTGGTATTGCCTGGGAATACGCCCTAGCACTCAAAAAACCCATCCTTTTCATTGATACCCCCCAACGAGTTAATAACGAGGATTACCACAAGCTTCCTATTAGATCTTTTGAAGAAACTATGAGAGAAAAATGCGGTACAATATGGGATGGTAAAAGCCCAATTGCGGATTTGATTAGCTCAAATACTAATTCTTCTTTGCTAACATCAGATTATGTATTTAACGTATCTAATTCGTCTAAATTTGCTGCAGAATATATTGTAAACTTAGCTAATGACTAAAATTTTTGAATTTTCTATGAATTTTTTGTATCTAACTATCGCTACGTCATTATTTTATTTTTCTTTGACATATGTGGGATCATATACAAATATAACTTCAATTGACTTAATTGTAATTATAAGTCTTATCATTCTTGTCTCTATAATCCAATATTACATTATTAAAAAACATATTTTTATAATTTTAAATGAAAGAGTGACTTATACATTATTTCTATTTTTTAATATCTATGCGGTAAACCTAGTCTTTAATGAGGGCTTCATAAAGCAACCATTTAAAATTGAATTAATTTTAATGTTCTTTGGTGTTCTATTATTGTTTGCTTTCATTTCTATGTTTAATGAGTTGAAGAAATATCAAAGCTACATAATAACTTTTTTATTTTTATCTACTTTATTCTTTTTTTATAAACCCTATATAACACAGAAATCAATTAATACCTCAGGTATAAAATATAGTGACGAATTATCTGTTTATCCTATTACATTTAAAGAAAAACCTAATGTGTATATCATAGGCATTGATGCATTAGTTCCTAACATACTTCTTGAAAAACATATGAGTCTTGAATCTACAGATTTACATGACATTCTTAATAGGGAGTTTATGACTTATAAAAATGTTTTTTCTGGCGGTGACCGAACTATTCCGTCATATTTATCTATGCTTTCCTTAACTCCTGATTATTGGAATTCCTTTGATGAAAGTAAAGACTATTGTTTATTTTGTGCTACACCTATGAATCGAAATAATTTATTTAATGGACTTACTCCTAGTCCTTTAATCATGATATTTAAGTCAAATGGGTATGAGAGTACTACAGCTCATGAATGGCCACATTTTGGCCCAACAAAAGGACCATATATTGATAATTATCTTCTACGAACTGGACAAGATAGTAAAAGGATATCCCATTCTGTTTGTAACTTGACTACATCTAGATCGGATTTTATTGGATTTTTTGGTTATTGTACTCTAAGAAATAAACTAAAATTTTTAAAGAATTATTCACCCAAGAAACTATACTATAAGGGCTTTGAATTTAATTTAGCTTGGGATTTACAAAATATTGAAGAAGTAGCTACTAAAAATGGTCCTCAGCTATATATAGGTCATATCTTGAGTACTAGACACACATCATATGAATTTGACATTACAGACAAAGAAATGTTTTCTGATTTTAAGAGAGAGTATGTTACGAAAGCTAACGAAACAGCAAAATTAATGAAAATTGTTCTAGATCATATTAAAAAAAATGATAAGAATGCATTAATTTATATATGGGGTGATCACGGACCTGTATTATCGCAACACCTTAGTTGGGATGATCGATATAATGAAAAATCAACTCATCCTCTTGTACGATCGCCTAAGTTTTTCATACAAGATAGGCTTGGTACTTTTGGCGGCGTGTATCACAATGGGAGCGTGTGTAATCTAGAGAGTTTTCAAACCCAACGAAGTTTCAACACACCACAGCACATAATAAAAGATATACTTTATTGCTTATCTGATGCAAAAAGTAGAGAGATAAACAAAGATTACTTTAATAACTTTACCAAAACTAAAACTTTTCCTTATCCTCGTAGAGGTCAAGATAAACCAATACTTACAGATGTCATAGATTTTAGAGATTATCTGTATGAATAGTAACATAATATATATTATACGTAGTTACATAAACTACCTCACTCTATGATTAAGAAAGCAATAAAATTCATATTGAAGAAAATTGGTTATGAGATTAGAAAAATTAACCTTAAGAAGTATCCATATGATATTGATAATGAACATATAAAATTATTTGAAGAGATAGAGTACGCAACTGCTACTACTATAGAGAGAGTAGATGCCCTACTCAACGCCATAAATTATTTGGAGCAAAATAAGATCAAAGGAGATTTTGTTGAATGTGGTGTATGGAAAGGGGGTTCATGCATGGCAATGGCTAAGAAATTAATGAAAAAAGACTCGAATGATAGAAAAATATGGTTGTTTGATACATTCGAAGGAATGACTGAACCTGATGAAAATGATATTGAAGTTGAAACAGGTATAAAAGGCAAAGAATTATTGGTTGACACTGCTCGTAGTAGCGAAAAATACAATATGTGGGCATATGCTCCATTGAATGAAGTTAAAAATAATATGATAAAAACTGGGTATCCTGTTGATAATATTAGATATATAATTGGTAAAGTTGAAGATACACTAAAAGCAGATGATATTCCTGAAAAAATTTCACTTCTAAGGCTTGATACAGATTGGTATGAATCAACTAAGATTGAGCTGGAAATTCTCTTCCCTCGCCTTGTTGAAGGTGGTGTATTAATTATTGATGATTATGGCCATTTCGAGGGGGCCAGAAAGGCTGTAGATGAGTATTTTTCACAATTATCTGATAATTACTTTATGCATCGAATCGACTATTCTGCGAGGGTTATTATTAAAAATTGAAATCACTTCGAATAATATTAGGTAATCAACTCTTCCCTATCAAAACTATAGATAAAGATTTTGATGAGATTTTTATGGCTGAAGATTATGACCTATGCGCTAAACCTAAACAACATAAATTG
>MDSY01029795.1_pt1 | contig 10446 bp, 10 predicted proteins | sample 811131 | NCBI WGS metagenome assembly MDSY01 (sample SAMN05326643, study PRJNA326480) | marine metagenome | isolation source: seawater | place: Atlantic Ocean: South West | collected 2010
TTAAATTTTTTGCCGCTAGATGGTGTGAATTGGATTTAAACTGTAGAATGAACCACTCTTTTGACATGTAAATATACCTATGAATTAGCGTTCATTTTTGAACAAAATATTTAATAATATTTAATATACAATAAAAAAATATATTAAAAAATATTACTTTGATCAAAGTATGTCAAGAAGTTATTTCTAAAATTATGAACAAATTCAATAAATCATGGGCATAAAGTGTATAAAATTATGTCTCTAGACTATCATATATATTTAATATTGACAATATTTTACACATATGGTTGTTCATTTTTGAATGTTATAATTATAGCAAAGTCAATTTTTATATTAGACTCACAAAGTTTTGAAAGAAAGCTTTGTGCGGTAGCTATGAATGGCTAGCCGCCGTAGAGAGCATCAAGAAGATGCAAGATTGAGAGTGCTTCAAATAATAAAGAGTAACCCACAAATAACTTCGCGGGAACTTGCTCGGAAAGTTGGAATTTCTAATGGTTCTGCTCATTATCTATTAATATCTCTTATTGATAGAGGATTTGTTAAGCTTTCAAATATTAAAGAAAATTCACAAAAGAAAAAATATCGATTCTAGCCTTCACCTATCATAGCGGCAATTGACCCAATAAAATGTGCAACCTCTATAAATAACGTTTTCAGGCATTATAGGCATTATTAAAATAGACCAACTTATATCGGTCATCGAAGGGTAAAGAATGATAGCGAAAGTTAAAAAAGCAGTGATTCCCGTAGCAGGCCTTGGCACACGTATGTTGCCTGCAACTAAAGCGATCCCTAAAGAGCTGTTGCCCGTGTACGACCGGCCCATTATTGAGCTCGTGGTTAAAGAGGCGATTGCAGCCGGTATTACAGAAATTATTTTGGTCACCCGCAGCGGCAAAGAAGCTATTGAAAACCATTTTGATGCCCATTATGAACTAGAGCACCGGTTGGAAAAAAAGGGCAAAGATACCATTTTAGGCACCATTAAAAATATCATCCCTGCAGGCGTTAAGGTGACATCCATTCGCCAAAGCGATGCCCTAGGCCTGGGGCATGCAGTGCTTTGTGCGAAGCACTTGTTAAATGATGAGCCCTTTGCGGTACTGTTACCCGATGTTTTGGTGCTTGATAAAGAGTCACAAGTTAAAAACCACAGCTTTTCATCCATGGTAGCTGCCTGGAATAGCTTCGGTATAGGTCAAATCATGGTGGAGCGCGTTAACTCAGATACCATTGAGAATTACGGCGTAGTGGACTTGGGCACGCAGGAAATTGAGGCTTTTAAGAGCATTCCATTAAAGGGCTTGGTAGAAAAACCTTCCCCTAAAGATGCTCCGTCCAATTTAGCGGTGCTGGGCCGATATGTTCTTCCATCTACAGTGCTAAGCCTGCTTGAGACTACTGTTGCCGGTGTAGGTGATGAAATACAGCTCACAGATGCACTAGATGAGTTACTTAAACTTGATGGGTTAAATGCCTTTGAGACCGACGCAGGCGTCTTTGACTGTGGTAATAAAAGAGGGTTCTTAAGCGCGAACTTAGCGGTTGGAATGCGTGATCCTGAGACGAAGCTGTTTATAAAAGCGCTGATTGAAAAGAACGCTTGGTAGGGTTCGGTAAAGGGTATTTTTAATCACTTAAATAAACAAACAAAAAATGAATGGAAATCCATGAGATTACTTATCCCAGGTGGTGCAGGTTATATCGGTTCTCATATGGTCAAATATGCTCAGGAATATGGTCATGAGGTCGTGGTATTAGACGATTTTTCAACAGGCCATGAATGGGCTATTAAAGATTGTGAAATATTAAAGGTAAACCTGCTAGATCAGGCCAAATTGGCGCAGTTACTTAAAGGTCGTTCATTTGATGGTGTGATCCATTTTGCAGCAAAGTCACTTGTTGGTGAGTCTGTTCAAAAACCTGATTTTTACTACCGAAATAATGTGGTAGGTACTCTGAATCTCATTAATGAAATGATCAATAATGAGATTCATAATTTGGTGTTTTCTTCCACAGCAGCTATCTTTGGAAATCCCATTGCTGAAAAAATCGCGGAGGACCACCCCAAGAATCCAATAAACCCATACGGCCAAAGTAAGCTAATGGTCGAGAATATGTTGAGAGATATTTGTGCGGTTCACGACGTTAATGCCACTTGTTTTCGGTATTTTAATGCCGCTGGCGCAGATCCTTCAGGCTCCATAGGTGAGGCGCATGATCCAGAGACTCATCTGATCCCCAATATCTTGAAGTCGTCGATTTTAGGTGGCAGTGTTCTTAAAGTATTTGGCAATGATTATGAAACTCGTGATGGAACGTGCGTTCGTGATTATGTGCATGTGACTGATCTTGCTCAGGCTCACTTACTGGGACTTGAGCACATGAAACATAATAGAGGATTCTCAGCATTCAATTTGGGTAATGGCAGCGGCTTCTCGGTACTAGATGTTATTGACAGTTGCGAGCGAGTTGTAAGCAACAAGATACCTTATGAAATAGCTTTACCGCGGGAAGGGGATCCTGCAAGACTTGTTGCTAACAGCGCCGCAGCCATACGTGAAATTGGCTGGAAACCTAGTTTTGAAAAAATAGATGATATTGTTATTAGCGCGTGGCGGTGGCATACCTTGAAGGTGAACTAGTTGAAATGTGTAATACCTTGCTCGCATTAGAGCCCCTTAATACCTACCAATGTAAATGCTCATTGGGTGAGGGATTACTCGTTTGCGATGGAGATGCGGCGTGGGTCGACATCAATAGTAATTCGATTTTCATTTCAGATTATTCGGAGATTTTGAAATATAAAACCACAAGCACTCCTTCAGTGGCGTTTGGGTTTGATCATCAATATATTCACTTTGGATCAGATAGTGGACTCGTATCACTGTGTAGGGAAACTGGAAAAGAGCAGAGGCTAATCGCCCGTCCGCCAAATGTGACCTCTGAATATCGTAGTAATGATGGTGGTTGGTGCGGAGAGTATCAGCTGTTAAGCTTCATGCATCGAAGTAAACCTAATGTCCATGCAGGATATATTTATCGGCTGTCGCACGGTTCATGGGACTTGTTAGATGACAGTATTTATATTCCAAATACGTTTGTTGAAATTGAGCCATCAAAGATACTCATTAGTGATTCATTAAAGGGTGAAATCTGGCTCTACGAGTTAAATACTAATGGAGCAGTTGCTAATAAAAAATTGTGGGCGCAGACCGAGTCCGGTATTGCGCCTGATGGCGGCTGTCTTGTTGGTGAGTATGTTTTGATTTCGTTGTGGGATGGGGCAGGTATCGGTGTTTTTACCAAGACTGGTGAGCTTAAGCAAACTCTTCAGCTACCAGTTCTCAGGCCCACTAATTGTAAGTATGATTCAGAGCGTTCAGCGCTTTGGGTAACTAGCGCTTCTGATGGTCTTACCTTGGATCAGTTGGTTGAGTATCCAGAGTCTGGTGGTACGTTTGTGTTTAATTTGGATTTTTTGTAAAAATGCTAGTGTCTTTGGTCATTAGAACCTTGAACGAAGAGGTTAACTTGAAAGAGCTGCTTTCCGCTATTGTTAATCAAAAGCTGGATGGCTTTGATTTGGAAATCGTAATTATAGATTCAGGCTCGACCGATGCCACGTTGTCAATAGCTAAATCATTTAGTGCTCGTATTACCCATATCAGTAAAGAGGAATTTACGTTTGGTCGTTCGCTCAATATGGGGTCAGATTTTGCAGGTGGGGATATTTTGGTTTATGTCTCTGGGCATTGCATCCCTACAACTAATCAGTGGCTGTATAATCTAGTTAAACCGATTCTGGATGGTATTGCGCAATACACCTATGGTCGACAAATAGGTCGAGATACAACCAAATATTCCGAGCGAAAAATTTTTAACAAGTATTTCCCGCCGATGTCTAAAATCCCCCAAAGTGATTTTTTTTGCAACAATGCTAATTCAGCCATTGCACGTGATACATGGTCTAAGTTTCAATTTAATGAGCAGGTCACGGGCCTAGAGGATATGGAGCTCTCCAAGCGTCTTTGCGAACAAGGCGGGAAAGTAGCATATGTCGCTGAAGCTTGTGTTTTTCATATACATAATGAACAGTGGGGTCAGACTCGACGTAGGTATGAGAGAGAGTCGATCGCATTACAAGTGATAATGCCAGAAGTACATATTAACCTAATAGATTTGATTCGTTATATTTGGATTTCTGTGGTCTCTGATAGTCAGGCAGCTCTGCGAGAGCGTTGTTTCAAAAAAGAGTTCATCGGGATCGTTAAATTTCGTCTCGCGCAGTTTACAGGAAGTTTTAGGGGTAATCACGAACACCGGACTTTATCAAATGAACGAAAAGAAAATTATTTCTATCCGAACAGAACCTTGAAGGACTAGTTGATGAGAATAGTCGCATTATTGCCAATGAAAGCAAACAGTGAGCGCGTGAAAGGTAAGAATTTTAGAGATTTTGGCGGTAAGCCCTTATTTAAGTGGGTGCTAGATACATTGCTAAGTGTTGCTGAAATCGATCTTATTGTCATCAATACAGATGCTCGCCATATACTTGCAGAATGTGGATTGACTGACAATGACCGGATTTTGATAAGAGATCGAAGTGAGGAGATTTGTGGTGATTTAGTTTCTATGAATATTATAATTGAGGATGATATTAAAAATGTTGCATCCGATATCTACCTGATGACACACACAACGAATCCATTTTTGAATCGACATTCGGTACAGGCTGCGATAAAAAAATTTCAAATTGATGTAAAATCAAAAGGTGCGGACTCTTTGTTTACAGTTAATAAAGTACAGGATCGTTTTTATGATGTTGACGTACAGCCTATTAATCATGATCCTGCTAATCTTATAAGAACACAGGATTTGGAGCCTTGGTATCAAGAGAACTCCAATCTGTACCTGTTTAGTAAGGACAGTTTTTATAAGACCGACGCTAGAATAGGCGCGAATCCAACGATGCTTGTGACAGCTCCCTACGAATCAACGGATATCGACACCCCAGATGATTGGGAATTAGGCGAAGTGATGGTTGAATATTATCGAAAAAAAGGAATCCTAAGTGACCTTTAAAGTATTAGTAACTTGCCCTCCAATGCTTAATCAGATTGACCAGTTCCGAGATCTTTTTGCAAGCTTGGATATTGAAATTACCACACCTGATGTTGTGCAAACACTATCAGTTGAACAATTAATCGAGATCGTGCCGCTGCATGATGGTTGGATTATTGGTGATGATCCGGCAACTGAAGAGGTTTTTACAGCGGGCAAGTCAGGTAAGCTCAAGGCGGCTGTAAAATGGGGGATTGGAGTCGATAACGTTGATTTTTTAGCCTGTAAGAAGCTTGGCATTCCAATTACTAACACCCCAGGAATGTTTGGTGCTGAAGTGGCAGACCTTGCAATGTGCTATATATTGGGTCTTGCTCGCGATGCATTTTTTATTGATCGTGAAATTCGGAAGGGTGGTTGGCCTAAGCCTGCAGGCATCTCACTATCAGGAAAAACTTTGGGTATTGTGGGGCTTGGAGATATTGGTCGCAATATCGCTAAGCGGGCACAGGCTCATGACTTAAATATTATTGGTTGGGATCCATACGCTCAATCGGTACCAGATTATATAAACTTGAGTGGTGCCTTTCCATTGGACGTTGACACATGTGATTTTATTGTATTCGCCTGTGCTCTTACTGAAGACAGCCATCATCTCTTTGATGAATCTACCTTAGTCGTTTTAAAACCAGGGGTTAGGGTTGTTAATGTGTCTAGGGGACCGCTTATCAAGGAGGTGGCGCTGCTTCAGGGGCTATCTAATGGGCTGATTAGTTCTGCAGCTCTTGATGTGTTTGAAGTTGAGCCTCTAGCCCGGACTAACGAATTTTTAACTCACCCTAAGTGTATTGTTGGTTCTCACAATGGGTCGAACACGATTGACGCTGTAATTCGAGCTAGCCATGAGGCTATTAGGCTGCTTGCCGCCATGCTCAAAGAAGGTGCTAGAAGTGAGTAAGGTAGCAGTAATAACAGGCTCGAGCGGAGGTATTGGTAGAGCTCTAGTTCGGACATATTTAGAAGGTGGATATTTTGTGATAGGGCTTGATAGAACGCCCTGCGAATATCCAGTAAAAGAGTCGTATGTAGGAGTTGATGTTAGCCTCCTTCAGTTTGCGAAGGATGTATCCTATAGAGATGGCGTGATAGCTAAAATTAAAGGATATTTACCCCATAACCCTAAAAAATTTGTAGTGATTAATAATGCAGCATCGCAAATTTTAAAATCGGTATCTGAGATTGAATGGGAGGATTGGGATAACTCATTAGGTGTTAACACAGTTGCGCCATTTTTTCTTGTCCAGGGAATGCTAGAAGAGCTAAAATCCAGCCATGGACACGTAATCAATGTCTCCAGTATACATGCAAAACTAACTAAGCCTCGCTTTACCTGTTACGCAGCCTCCAAAGCCGCGCTTGAAGCTCTAACAAGGTCTCTGGCAATTGAATTATCACCTCTTGGAATCTCAGTGAATGCGATTGCTCCGGCTGCTATATCAACACAAATGCTTAAGGCTGGTTTCAACCACGCACCAGAAAAGTTAAGTGAGCTAGAACGGTTTCATCCTTCAAAGAATATAGGTACACCGGAAGCCATTGCTGCTTTCATACATATGATAACTAATCATAGTGGTAAATTCTTGACTGGGTCTGTTATCGACTATAATGGTGGAATAGCGGGGGTTCTTCATGATCCTGAATAAAATAAATTTGGCATAGATTAATTATGAAAAAATGGTTTGCAGACGCCCGGTTTTTAACGTGGGTAGGGATGGCAATCCGTGGTCTAATTTTGTTTCTTTTACTTACTTATGCCGGCTTGGTCCTGCCGGCTAACGAGTCGACTGTATTCATGATGTTGATCACCATTACCGCTATGCAGGGGGTTATGGATCTGGGGTTTATTCCGAGTTTCACTAGAGTTATTGCCTATATCTGGAGCAACAAGAGTAATAACACCTCTATGGTGATCACAGGCTTCGATTTTAAAACGACCAATATGAATGAGGTGATGACGGTTTTTAAATGGCTTTACTTAAGGCTGTCTTGTCTATTTCTACTGCTTATGATGTCTCTAGGTACGTTAACTCTGCTTGGCCCCGTTGCTAAATTAGGTGACCCTTCTATTGGCTGGCTATCTTGGAGTATTACGGTTGTCGGCAGTATATTTCTTTTTTCTCAGTCCCGCTACGCAGCAATCCTAACAGGTTGCAACCAGATTCCAATATTAAAAGTACGCGAACTCCAGGTAAATATCCCGCTATTGATCCTGCTAACGCTGGGGTATTACTATAAAGTTGATGTTGTCTGGGTCGTATTATTATTAAATGTTGGATACATAGGGCTTTTTGTTACTACTAAGCGACAAGTTGATCGCTTATTGGGCAAAGAAACAAAAAATAATGGTGGTGAATTAAATCACAATTTATTGAGAGCCATTTTTCAAAGTGCTTGGCGGAGCGGTTTGGGCGTTCTAATGACCATGGGTACGATAAGTGGATCAGCTCTAATGGTTGCTCAATTAGAGTCTCCAGAAAATGGTTCAGCATATTTAATTGCGCAGCGGCTAATTATTGCTATATCCGGATATTGTTTTGTACCATTCTTGGTATTGATCCCAAAAATTTCAGCTCTCTATGCTAGTGGTAATAACTTGGAGTTAATCTCTCTGGCTCAGAGAACTAGAGGGCATGTTTTATGGCTTACGTTAATAGGCGGGGTGGGCTTTCTATATCTTTCTGATGTAATACTGCCCTTTCTCGAATATTCATTTAGATTTGTTAGCAGTGATATTTGGTTGCTAATGGTCGCGTACTCATTAGTTGAGCGAGCTGGCGCAACTAACCTACAAATTCAAACATCAAGTAATCGGGTTAAATGGCATATCGCCAATGGCGTATCTGGAATTTTGATGCTTTTGATTATACCGCTAGCTTATGCGTATTTTGGATTGCTCGGCATTCCATTGTCGTTTTTCCTCAGCTACTTGTTCTTTTATTATCCCTATTCTGTCTATTTAATGCGTCAGGAGTTTGGGGTTTTGGATCTACTTTTGGAAGTGAGACTGGTGCTTCTTCCAATAATGGTATTGGTTGTAATAAGTTTTTTTTATAATTGGAGTTAAGTAAGATGTTGTATACCGAGATAATGGAAATATTAAATAAAGAACAACTCGCTGATAATACTATCGCTTTAAGCGGTTACTCAGGTAAAAAATTGATTCATGCGTTGCAGTCATTAACTGGCCTAGCATCAAAAAGCGGTGATGACATCGCATATTTGGAGATTGGTGTTTTTCAGGGATTGACATTAACATCTGTCGCATCTGTTAACCCCAAAACTCAATGCTTTGGTGTGGATAATTTTTCTCAATTTGATCCGAGTGATAAAAACTTTTCATTGGTTAGGTCGCGTCTTAAGGAGCACACCATCGGTAACGGTTCGATCATCAATGAGGACTTTGAGGATGCGTTGTTAAATCTTAAGGATCATATAGGAGACAATAAAATCGGCGTGTATTTTATCGATGGACCACATGATTATCGAAGCCAATATTTATGCCTTGAGTATATGAAGCCATATTTAAGCGATGATGCGATTATCATTATTGATGATTCAAACTATTCGCATGTTAGAAGAGCAAACGCTGATTGGTTGCGCGCGAATCCAGATTACACACTAATATTTGAAGAGTATACAGAATGCCATCCCCAGAATATGAACAAACAAAAAGAACTTGATGCTCGAGAGGGATGGTGGGATGGCGTTAACATTATCTATAGAGATACTAGTCTAGAATTGGATCGTTGCTACCCGTCAATAGATGAAGGAGTGGATATGTTTTATAAGGACCATTCAGTGCATCAAGCAAAATATGCGGCTTATGCCCCTCAAATGCTGAAAGCTTTTTCCTATGGTCTCCTTCCTGCAATAGCCTACTGTTTTTATTTTTTCTTTTCTCCTAAGCCATTAAAAAAGCGCTTTAAAACTGGTAATTTTTGATAGCAGATTACTTAGCATTTATTTTCAAAAACTGAGGATAGATGTCGATAACTAGATCGGAGTCGAAATGCTGATTTGGTGTCTATTAGAGTTGTTATTTTCGCTATAAGAAATTGGTGAAAACAAAGTTTACTTTCTTGCAAAAAAAAATCCTTGTTCTTCTATCAAAACGGTGGTCTAAAGATATAAAAGTATTATGGTTAAGTTAAAAAAAGTAATTATATATAGTGAAATTTCTTGGGATTTTCTTGAGCAACGTCACCACCACTTGGCGAAATATCTTGCCGAAACGGACTATCAGGTAGAGTTTGTTCAGCGAGTAGTAAGTCGCGTGCCTTCAGTGAGAGAAATATTTGGTCGACTTTGGAAGAGGCGGACTGAATCATCCACCAAACTTGTGAGTAAAGTTATTCCTCGCCAGTTGACTATTCGCTCATCTTTGTTCCTGCCGCCAATTATTCCTTTGTCAGGCATATACAATTGGATATTGTGGTTTTTTTTAGAGCGACCGCGACAAAGAAACGCTATCATATATAGCTTCGTTAACAACCCATACGTCATAGGCGGAGATTATCCTATTTGTGCTCAGCACAATACTGCGGTGTTTGACATCATCCATAATTGGTGGGAATTTCCTTGGCATAAGCAGGTGCATAGGGCTTTAGTTAATAAGAATGTTAAGCTTTTCGACAAGATTGTTACGGACTCTCCAGTCATTGCGGAAAGATTGTGTTCTCTAAACATTTCTCCTCATATTATGTTACCTGGCGTCGGGGCAGAATGGTTCAATATTGCTTCCTCTTCAACAAAAATATCCCCAGTTTTTTTTGGCAATTTAAGATCTAATTCAGATCTTGAGTTAGTGAAACGAATGAGTGCTGAACATGATACCCACTTGCTCGGTTTGATTGACGAAACAGTCGCTAAGCCTGTTGGTCCTGCTTGCTACCTAGGGGAATTCAGCGCTGATGAGCTTATCAATGAGATTTCAAACTATAATTTGGTTCTTTTGCCTTATGATCAGGGTGAGTTCAGTAAGACCATTGCTCCTGCAAAATATTTTGAGGCCTTAGCCACTGGAGCGCTTGTTGTGACTGGAGCAGATATGAGTCACCTTCCTGGTTTTAATGATTTCGTTTTTAGAGTGGATAGTTTATCGCAGAAGGCACTGGACGGTCTCCAAGAGGCTATCGCGGCTCAGTCAATAAATCGTCAAGCCCAGGTAGCGTTTGCAGGACAGCATCTTTGGAAAAAGCGATTTGAAGACCTATTTTATTTCTTAGAGGTAGAGTAGATGCGTCAAACATATGACCTTTGTGTCGTTGGGACGGGGCCTTCAGCCTTTTTTGTGGTACGTAAATATCTTTCTTGCAA
>MDSY01096848.1_pt1 | contig 10445 bp, 14 predicted proteins | sample 811131 | NCBI WGS metagenome assembly MDSY01 (sample SAMN05326643, study PRJNA326480) | marine metagenome | isolation source: seawater | place: Atlantic Ocean: South West | collected 2010
AAAAAAATAAAAAAAATAGATATACAATTAAGGTTATTATGTATACATAAATGGGAATCTGATTATTTAAATTATAATGTATATGATAGACCAAAGAAATGTAAAAAATGTGGTTTATTTAAATATTAAATATTTATACTTAAATTTTATTCTTTTCATTTTCAATATTATCATTTAATTCTAACATTCTCTCATATTTACAATATTTTTGCGTGGCTATTTTATATTTTCATTAGAATTTAAAGAGTTTTTATTTTATCACATTCCTTGTTTATAAAATATACTTCTAAATTTTTATTTTTATTAAAATATTCACAGAATAAACTAAAGTTCCCATGGGATTTATAAAGAATATCACATCTATCTAAAATTTTTGCATCTATTAAACAATCCAACCCTTTTTTATAGTTAGATTCTTCTTTATGTCCTATATGAACTGAATTATTTAAAAGTTTATCTCTTAATTCATATCTGTTTTTTTCTTTAACAGAAAGTTTTTTTAAATCAACTAATTTATTTCTAGGATAAATATCCATAAAATTTTTATTTATACCTGAAGTATTTATATTTGATCTAATAGCATCCTTGTAATAAATAATTTTATCAGTACCAAATTTATCTACCATAAAATTAATAAATTGGATTTCATCAGAAGTAATAACAATGTAAACATTAAATTTTTGTTCTTCTAACTCCTTTTTTTTCTTTTCTAATATTGAATATATTTTTTCATAATTATGTAATACAGGTTGTGATTCATTAACATTTTTTTCTTTTATTTTATCTGTTCCTCTATAATGAATTCCAAGATATTTAACTTTTTCGTCTTTTTGAATAAAAATTTTATTTTTGATTTCATCAATATAATTTTCAATTTTTGGATGTAATTTTAAATATTTTTTACATATTTCATTATTTTTATTGATTTTATTAAATGTTATAAAAGATAATCTATTAAAAAAATATATACCATTTAAATTTTTATTTTTTAAAAACTGTGGAATACACGGATATTTTTTGGTAGTAGAATTAATATACCCATAAATAGAACAAGGTACATCCATAGGGTCTTTAAAATAGTATGAAAACCAATTATTACCAAACTTTATTAACTCATTTTCCATATTACTATTATTTATAAAGAACCCACCATCAAAATTAATAATTGGTATTTTTCTATATATATCACAAATACTTAATCCCAATAAAACATTTGATAAATTCCAGTAAAATCCACCATATATATTATAATTTTTTATTAATAAAAAATCCGATGGTTTATATTGAGATATACAAGGAGTTATTATTTTATATTCTTCTAAATAAATACTATATATCTCTGGAAAGATATTAAGACTTTTAATTTCTAATTTATTTAATCCTCTTTTAAAAAAATATGGACCATTTTTATAATTAATCGAAATTAAAAAATCACTTGAACCAGTACTACTTTTACAAATATTATTATCTACTAATTTATCATTTATATATAATAATAATATGGGAGATATAATAGAATTATATTTAATATGTAAAATATATTTCCCATCTCTTACTATATTTGTATTAATTAAAAGTATCTCATTATTGGGGAAAATAAACTTGCTTGTTAATGCATCAAATTTTAAATTGGGATTTAATTCTTTTGATATTTCTATAGGTATCATAAAAGTAATTTTAAAATTAATTTTAAATAAATTTATATTGTTAAATATTAATATTATTAAATAATATTTCTAAATTTTTAATACTTTTTTTTTTTTTTTTAAAATACTTTGTTATTTTAGTTTGTTTTAGAATATTTTTAATCATTTTATTTAATAAATTATTAATGTAATAAATAATAATTCAATTTTATTTATTAAAAAATTTACTTGATAAACTAATTTATGAACTTATCTTTTTAAATTAATACAAATTGTTTAGAGTTTGAATATAATCGGAATTTGTTTTACACCTTTGAACATTTAAAACGCCAACTTAATTACCGAATACTATCTGATAATGATATTAAATTAGACAGTTTTTATGAAAATAATAATAATTATCCTGAAAATGATAATAATTATCCTGAAATGATACAAGAATATAATTTTTATAAATGTTTAAATGTAAACAATAATTATATAAATTATTTAAAATTTATAAATTTTGAATCAAAAAATAATAATTTATTAGAAACATATTATAGAATCACAAATAATAATTATATACTTTTATATACTGCTATTAATAATTTTACAAAAATTAAACAAATTTATTCTAGTATAAGTAAAGACAATAGAGACAATAGAGACAATAGAGACAATAGAGACAATAGAGACAATGGAGACAATGGAGACAATGTTACCGAGGTTGAATGTGAAAATATGTAGATGTTTTTTCAGATATTAAACCAAAATTTGAAGAGTTATTTTTAGAAACAAATAAAGGGAATTTGGCATGTATTAAATTTTTTAAACTTGATGATAAAAATCATAATTATATTGAAAATTTAATTAATACAAAAATAGAAAATTTTATTATTAAAAAAATATTTGTAAATAAAAATAAAAAAATATTTGTAAATAAAAAAAAGTTAGGCAATAATTTGATGGATTGGGATAATAGAGGCAATGGTATTGAGGGACAATTTATTAGAGAAATAAAATATTTAAAAGCTGTATATAAAGAACCACATTTTCCAATTTTATTGTCTACAAATTTAGAAAAAAAAGAAATATATATTAATTATTGTGGAAAAAAAATAGATAAAAACAATGTTCCATCTAATTGGAAAACAGGTTAATAAAATAGTATCAATATTATATAAAAAAAATATTATACATAATGATATGCATATAGGCAATTTTTTAGTAAAAGATAATATTATTTATTTAATAGATTTTGGTTGGGCTTTCAAAAAAGAATATTGATAAACATACCAATTTTATTGAACTTTTAGATGCAGTATGCAAACTTGGTATTAAAGATAGAATGAATTTTAGAAAATCATTTAATTAATAATTATATTATATTGCCATTTTTAGACTTCATAATTATAAAAAGATATTAACCAACTTCAAATTCTACCATCCTAATTAACAGATGATATTAGAGACCTATCGTAGTGTTGATCAATTTGAACTTTATATGAAATAATAGAAATTAATGTAGGATAAAAGTTTAACCAATAATTTACAATACTAATAATTATCTTGAATAAGTCGTCGTTTTAAATGTTCAAAGGTGTAAGAGATATAACTATATATCTGCTATAAATTGAATATATTTAATAGGCTTTTTACATTTGGGACATGGAAATTTACATCTATTTATATTTTTTGCACATAGATAACAAATTAAATGTCCACATAAAAGTATCACACAATTACTTTTATTATCCAAACAAAAAGGACATAATGATACATTCTTAGAATTTAATTTAGAATTACTAATTTGGTTTATCATTCCTTTTTTTATATTTGATGACATCTCTTTTCCTATCATCGATTCTAAATTTTTATAAAATATTATTATATCTTTTTCTTTCAAATCAAGCATTTTTAAAATTATGTCATCTGACTTAGTTGAAGAAATTGCTTTATGAAAATTATTTATTATTTGATTTTTTCCGTTACTATTTTTATAATTATTTCCGTAAATTTTTTTTTTATTATCAGTAGTATTAATAACTTTTGAAAAGGATACTCTATTTTTGGCTTCAGGAGCACTAAAATTATTTAATGATATTTTTGTTTTTTTCCCTTTTGATAAAAGAGAATCCACCAAATTATTGTCATTAAAATTATTTTTTTTTGTTTTTCTTTTATCCGCCATAAAAATATTATAGGAAAGATTTAAGAAAAAAAAACATAATATTATAAAATTAATTATTATCCATATAGATAAGGAATGTAATGTAAACTTTCAAATATTTAAATAATTGTGAATAAAATAAAAAAAAAAATTTATATTATTTTTATTTTAAATATTCTTTAATAATATGAATAAAATAATTAATAAAAAAAAAAATACATACGAATATCAAATAAATGTAACAAGATTCTCTAATACAAGAACTTTTTTATCTTTTGTAAGAACATGTTCTGTATTCGTGGCAATAGCTATTTATCTTAAAAATAAATATATTTTTATTCTTTCAACAATAATTGTCGTATTTGGAACACTTGAATATATATTAATAAATAAAATGATTGGAGAAAATAAATTAACGCCGGAATATAGTTCTTATTTTAATACAGTAATTTTTTATTCATTAATTTTTATTTTTATATTTATGTACCTTTTTTATAAACCACCTTTTTAAAAAAATATTGTTAGTATTATATAATGAAATATAATAAATCTGATTTACTCAAATATGATACACACGAACATCATAATCATATTAGTAAACCTCAAAAACAAAAATTACATAGAAATCATTATGACACCCAAGGAACCCATCATAATGAAAAAGGTAATCACTATAGTTCATGCAAAATAAATCAAGGAACCCATCATAATGAAAAAGGTAATCACTATAGTTCATGCAATAAAAATTAAAGTAAAAATCTTAAATTTAAATTATGGTGCTGCGGATGATTCCACGCCTTCTGCAGCAGCAGCTGCAGCTGCTTTATTCGCAGCAGAATGTGGGAAATGTGGTTTCATATATCTCTGTAAATTAAAGTAAGTAACTTCATCACTATCATTAACCTTTAGCAGACTCTTAAGTGCGGAGTCGCAGATGATTCTACGTTTATTTGCCTGGTCCTGTAGTTCATGTTCCTTAATATATATTGTTAAGTACTTCGTAACTTCTGTTCTTGCCATTTCAGTTCCCGACGGCATCTTTAAAAACTGACAAAGGTCATTGGAAATGAGGGCTGGTTTTGCAAATCCACTGGGAGGTCTTTTACTGTCTCCTGATTTAGGAGTCCTTTTACGATTTTTTTTATTTGATTCTCTAACATGTCGGGTGACATTCTTTTGGAGTTTCCGAACATCGGATGTAAGAGAAGAAGCGATAGTCCTAAATTCCTGGATTCGGGTAATAATATTTTTAAATTGTTCGTCAAGAGAAATTTGTTGTTCCTCGTGAGATTCAACCATTTGCGGGACTTCAGAATCGACGGATTCAACAGATTCGGTCATTTTCTGGACTTTAGAATCGACGGATTCAACAGATTCAGCCATTTTCTGGACTTTAGAATCGACAGATTCAACAGATTCGGCCATTTTCTGGACTTCAGGAACAACATTCTTCTGGACTACTGGTTCAGAAGAATTTTCTTTTGAAGCACCAGTTTTTTTTGAGCGAGAGCTTTTAGATTTTGAGGTATTTGTTTTTTTAGCGGGCATTATATTATAGATTCAGAAATTTTGATTAAAATTTATACGCGGTTTGATAAATTATTATAATAATAAATCTTTAAATAATTTTTTAAACTTATTTTAAACTTTAGGTATAACTTAAGGAGTTATTTATTTACAGACTCTTCAAAAGTGGTATCGTATAATTCTTGCAAAGATTCGCCATATAGAGAACGCCTCATTGCTTCTCCACATATCCAACTTATATCTATAATATCAAATTTTTCTCCTAATTTTTTGTGTTCTTGGGTTAACGTATTTGAAATAATTACTTTATTAAATTTACTTTTCTCTATATTTTTAATCGCATTTTTTGATAATATCCCATGCGAAACTATCATAAACACTTTTATTGCTCCATTATTTATCAATACATCGGATGCTTTACATGCTGTCCCTGCTGTATCAATCATATCATCAACTATTATACATATTTTCCCTTTAACATTACCCATTAAAACCATATTACTAATATTATTTATACAATCTCTCTCTTTATAAATATTAGAAGTTGAAACACATAATTTATTTGCTATTCTTACTGCTCTTTTAACCCCCCCTTCATCCGGTGAAATTATCGCTATATTTTTTTTGTCAAAATTATTAATTATATTATTTTCTATATATCTAATAAAATACGATTCTAAATATAAATTATCAACTGGAGTTTTATTTGAAAAAAATCCCTGAATCTGTCCCGCGTGTAAATCAAAAGTTATTAATCTTGTAACACCCAAACTTTCTAAAATAGTAGCAATTACTCTTGCGGATATAGGTGCCCTACTATAATCTTTTCGGTCTTGTCTTTCATACCCATAATATGGCATTACCACAGTTATAGAATTAGCACTTCCTCTTTTAAGAGCGTCTATAAGTATAAATAATTCCATATAATTGTCATTTGGAGAGTTAAACTCGGATGGTCCAGTTGATTGTATAATAAAACAATCTTGTTTTCTAACATTTTCTTTTATAATTACATTAATTTCTCCATCGGCAAATTTATTTATTTCGGCTTTTCCTAATTCTTTATCTAAATTTTTACATACTTTTTTGGCTAAAGTAATATTTGAATTACCACTAAAAATTTTCATTGAGAAATTGTCTTGAATTAATTTTAAATAAAAATATTAAATTATATTATGAAAACAAAAAAAAATAAACATATTATTAAAAAAACAAAGAAGATATCATCATTAAAACAAATAAAACAAAATATTTCTATATATTGGAATCATAAAATGAGTAGAAGTCATGTAGCGTGTAATATAACAGATTATTTAAAAAATATGACATTACTTTGTAAAAAAGCACCTGTTACTGGAAGAACTCTTAGAGGTTATAAAACTCATTTATTTCCTGATTTAGAAAAAAAATCTGAAACAAATTTTATTAATTATTTTAAAAATAAAAATTATTTAGATATGGGAAGTGGAATTAATCATATGTTTAAAAATGCGTTATTATATAAACTTATAAAAAAAAACTATAATGCTTTGGGAATGGATTTATATAAATTTCCATCCAAATATAAAAATTTTAAAACGGGTTCTGTTTTAAAAACTAAATTAAAAAATAATAGTTATGATATTATTACAAGTCAATATTTTTTATATTATTGGTTAGATAATCCATTAAAATTAATAGAAGCTTTAACTGAATTACATAGAATATTAAAAAAAAAAGGAAGTATAAGAATTTATCCTGTATATTACGGAAACTATCATTTCAATGATAGTCAACTTATTACTTTTATTGAAAAACATTTTGAAATTATGATTTATAAACCTACGTTTTATAAAGAAAGAGTGGCATATATTTATCCAGGAGAAGATAAAAAAGATATAAAATTAACTGATTGGGATGTTCCTAAAAAGGAAAAAGAAGATGCAATTAATCTTGATGCCCGAACACTTATTTTAATTAAAAAATAATAATTTTCTATATTAAATATAAATGGATATAGTTAAAGGCGGAAAAGAATATTTTAATAAGAAGTATATAAAAGACCACCCTTATTATTTATTTATTTATGAAGATACTTTAGAAGAAGAAACTTTTGAAGATTTTTCAAATGTATTTCCAATACCTACATTTGATAATGAAGGTGATTATTTTATAGATGATGAAATAAGAAAGACTAAAAAAATAATTAATGACTCTATAGAAAATATAGAAAGAAATTTAAAAAGAAAAAAATATAAAAAAGTAATATTTCCAGAAGTTTCTATAGGAAAAGGTGAAAGTGATTTATATAAAGATTCTCCTAAAATCTATAAATATATAAAAGAAAAATTAAATGATTTAGTAGAAAGTATTGAGAATATGGAACATGCTTTTTCTAATAGAAAAAGAAAAGAAAATAGATATTATAGAACACATAAAAATAGATTTAATTTTGGTAGATTTAATAATTCAAGAAAAAAATATCCATGGGGTAATAGAAATGATTCAAGAAAAAAATATCCATGGGGTAATAGAAATGATTCAAGAAAAAAATATCCATGGGGTAATAGAAATGATTCATTTCAAAATAATAGATATAAATACAATTTAAAAAAATATAATTACGGTAAACCTAGATTTAATAATTCTTTTAATAATAGAAATTATTGGAGAAAAAAAACTAAAAAAGAATTAAAGGAATTACAAAAATTAAAAAAAAAAGGTAAAGGACAGGAAAACACAACGATTACAACTTTAGAAGACGCATCGATTTTTTCCCAAAAGAGATGCAATGATTGTGTAAAATATAAAAAATTATTAAAAAAAAAACTGTCAAAAAAAGAGAAAAAAGCAGACAAGATAATGTCTAAATTAACCAAAGCTGAGAAAAAATGTATAGAATGTGATAAGTTATGTAAATTTATGAAAGGAAAGATTTCAAAAGATATGAAGGATTACGATATTTATGAATCAAGATTCCCCCGAATATGTATTAAAGATGAATATGGAATAAAAAGAGTAGACAAATTAAGAAAATCTTATAGGAAAAAAATATTACAACAAATAGATAAATTAGATATGGATAATAGCAATAATAGTGAATAAATTTATATAATCAATAAATTTATATTATATTATATTAATGAATTTAAATAATATTCAAAAAAAAACTAAAAAAAATAAAAGAAAATCAAATAAAAAAAAATTTAGCGTAATGACCAAGAAAAGTTTTGGGAAAAGAAGAATGGAACCCGTTTATAAGGGTTTGGGATATGATATGCTAATGGCCTATATTTATTTAATTAAAAATTATAAAAAAAATTTATGTATAGCAATAGGTGATAAAGATATAATTAAAAAAAGTTTTTCACCTACATATATAGGTTTAGTTTTTGAAAGAAAACAAACTAAAAATGAATTAATGTACCCGGGTGGTTTAGATAAATTAGTTAAATTTATAAAAAATTGTAAAAAAAAATATTTTTCCATTCCATTAATTATAGAATATCCAGATAGCGGTCCTCATTTTAATATGATTGTTGGGAATACCGGAAAGAATGTTATTGAGAGATTTGAACCATATGGTGCGTTTATTGATATAAAAGTACACGCTAAATTTGATAAAGATTTTAAAAAGTTTTTAAAATTAAATAATCTGGATTATCAATATAAAAATCCGGATGATTTCTGTCCTAATATAGGTAACCAAGAAAAAGAAGAAACACAGATACAAAAGAAAATGGCGAGTGTTAGAAGAAATGATTTTGGAGGATATTGTGGAATGTGGGGTGTTTGGTTTATGGAAATGAAAGTTAAAAATCCATATCTTTCTTCTAAAATACTTTTAAAAAAATCTAAAAATAGGTTAGGTTCTAGAAATTATAGAAAATTTATTAGAAATTATACTAATCATATAATAGAAATGAGAAAAGAAATAATGACGTTGGGTGGAGTAGAATGTAAAAACTATATGACCGGAAAATCACCCGACTATCAGGAATTTAAAAGATGTGCCCAAATTTTTATGGATAAAAAATTAGATGATTTTTTTTAGAACAAATTTTAAATATATTTTTTTTATAATCTCTTTATTTTTTTACTATTTAATAAATCATCTATTATTTGTTTTTCTAAATTACTGCTATGACCTATAGGTTTGGCATTATCATAAAAATGTATAGATTTATCCTTGGGATCAAACGAATTAAATCCAAATATAGTAATATCATTATATTTTGGAATTAAATAAAATAATGCCAATAACCCTGTTGAAGGCCATCTTTTACCAAAATTATACTTGGTTGGTATTTTTATTTCCCTTTTCTCTAATATTTTTTTAAATTCAGGATCTTCTATTAAGGATAATTTTTCTTTAAAAACATATGGAGATATTATTATTTTTGTTTTAATTTTATTTTTTCTTTGGTTAATAAGTTTTTTATTTGATGTATATGTAAAATCACTTACAAACCAGATATTCGTTTTGGTTCCTATATGTTCTTCATAGTTTTTTTCTGGAAATTTATTAAATCTAATAACTAAATCATAATTATCAATAATAGTACCCATATTTTTCTTTTCATACTTACCATTTCCTATAACTATTACTTTTAGATTTTCTTTGGTTTTTAAATTATTAAATTTTTCTTTAGTAAAATTTATTATTAAAAAAAATATTATAAGTAATAAAATTACTAACTTCATATATTTTATAAAGAAAAAATTATACCCATATTATTTAATTATAAATATCTCCAATTAAATATCACTATAAAATAAAATATAATATTATTATAATGAAGGCTACTAATATTGATATTAATGGAAAAGAAAGAAAATTAAAATATTTAGTTCCTGGAAATTGTCATTTCCCATTCAAATATAGAAAAAAAGATGTAGTTTCATGTCAGATTAGAAAAGACGGCGACTGGTGTGCAACTAAAGTAGATGAAAATAATAAAATGAAGTCTTGGGGATACTGTCATACTAAAAAAGTTATCAAAGAATGTCCTCCTGGGAAAATGATAAATCCTAAAACTGGGAGATGTATAAATATACCTGAAAATAAATCAAAAACCAAAAAGGGATGTCCTCCTGGGAAAATGATAAATCCTAAAACTGGGAGATGTATAAATATACCA
>MDSY01145253.1_pt1 | contig 10445 bp, 2 predicted proteins | sample 811131 | NCBI WGS metagenome assembly MDSY01 (sample SAMN05326643, study PRJNA326480) | marine metagenome | isolation source: seawater | place: Atlantic Ocean: South West | collected 2010
GACATTGCAAACCAACAGCTTGTATATCTTAGATTTGGGAAGAAGCGTGGCTGGAGAAAGCTTGGGGTACGCTAGATTTTATGTTCCTGAAGTTTCCGACTGGGAAGCCCCCTTTGAAATTCAAATAGGACCTTTAAACCTTTCGGAATCGGAATTCATCAATGTCGATTTGGACCCAAGCGGAAGCAGGCTGCACTTCAGCGCTCTAACATTTGAACAAAAAGAGATTGAGCCAGATGAGGGCACGTGGGAACTTTGGTTGACCCAATACACAGAAATTTTAGACGAAGAGACTCAGTACCTGGTTACAGGAATCCTTACCCCTTCAGCTCAAGTACAAGTTTACCAATCAACCTATGTAATGTGGGATTCGCTGCTTCTGTCAGACTGGTCTAACATTCCATTTAATTCTGAATGGAATGAAATCGGCTATGACTGGAAATTCTATGACCTTTCACAAGGCAGTTATTCCATAGACCAGAACATTGTCTATTGCATTAAGACGCAAAAAGGAAGAGAGTATCTGATGAGAATTTTAGACTTCTACGACAACAGCGGTCAAACGGGATTGTTTACGTTTGAGTCGATAGAAAGATAAAACCTCAAGTCACAAAAAACACCAGGTTTTACAACCATACTTTTATTTAAGCAAAGACCAACCCCCTGAAAACAAGAGTTAAAGCTCCATTATAAGCGATTAGGTTTTGGATTGTAAAATTTTAATATGCGAGGACTCATCAACTAAAACACCAACAGCGATTCGCTCTACTTCATTTTTAGGTCAAAATGTTAAGAAAAATCTTACATCTTCTTCATGCTAAAAGGATCTCGGTGTTTAGGGAATCAAATAAAATTCCGATATTTGATCGTATGAACAACTTTTCTTTATGCCTTTTGATTTTCGCCCCTCTTTTGATCGCTTCTTGTGGGTCAAACGAGCCTTCTGGCGATGAAACTGCCGATTTGAATGTGAACGCTACAGAGGCTGTGTCTGAAACACCCCCAATTGCAAAAGCGTCTTGGGATGGTGTTTACTTCGGTGATCAAAGTGACTATTTTTTAACCAAGCCATCAGGTGAGCCTATGGTCATAAACGGAAAAAAAATTCCTGTACCTGGATCAGCTTATACGATTGCTATGAAAGGTCTGGATATAGAAGTCGTTCAAATAGCAAAGGATGAGTCCATGGCCCCGGTATCATATGTTGGCAATTGTTTGGTGGGTGCACAATCCGAAACGATGGCCCAATTGAGTTGTACTTGCAAGGAACAATCTGATAGCAAATACCCTGCAGAGCCAGAACTCTCGTTGGCCATCAATTTAGTCAATCAAACAATGGTAGTCAGTGGAAATTTAGGACCTGAATTTACAGGAATCAGACAGTAAGTTGCTACAAGTTATGGATGCGCCCGATTTGCTATAAATGCATTAAATGTCTTAAAAAGGCTACAAAAGCAAATTAAAACACCTAAATACAGTTTAAGTGCATTAAAAATTACTCTGGAGTGAGTGTGTTAATTTGCATCTGCAGTTCAGCAACGATTATTTGCAGATTTTGAATTTCAAGGATTAAACTCTGTATGTCAACCTGGTTAGTGACAATTTCAGTTTCGAGATTGACCCCGTTAGCGGAAATCATGCCGGTGACATTTAAGTCTCCCTTTAATTGCGCATCGGTACTGCTGACCTCCAAGATGTTCGATCTGCTAGATTCATGAACCCCGTTTCCAACGACAAACAAAGTTCCAGCTATGTTTTCGTTGTTATATTCTCCTACTACAGTAGAGTATTGTTGGTCTGCGATAATACTGTTACCCATTGCAGTTGCACCTGTCGCTGAAGCCAAAGAAGACCTTCCTCCAGCGTGGCTGTAGTTGCCAGAAGAGGTGGTTTGATACCCCTGTGCGTGTGAGGCAAAGCCATTTGCAGTTGTTTCATATCCTTCAGAGTGAGCAGCAGCAGCTAAAGCACTTGTCCCTTCACCTTCCGCATGGGCACATGTAGCATTTGCGACAGTATATCTGTTTTCGGCATGAGAATAAAGTCCGCTCGCAACTGATCCGTATCCTTCCGCGTGAGCAGAAATGTTTAGCGCTTGGGTTTGGAAACCTTCACTATGTGTGTAGTTAAATTGGGCAAGTGTTTGCATGCCTTCAGCATGTGAGCCTATACCGGAGGAATACGTTAACATTCCCTCAGAATGAGACCCAAGAGCGGTAGCAACAGTTGATTCGCCTTGCGCGACAGAACAATCTCCAGAGGCGATACTTCGATTTAACCCCACGGAAAAGGACCCGGTTGCTTCAGAATTTTCACCTTGCGTAAGTACGCCCTCAATGTTTAAAGAACCAGAAACTTGACCTCCTGATGAAATACCCTCCACTTGAGGTAGGTCAGAAAAAACAGAAAGTGCAAGACCAAGTCGTGCATCTTCTGATGTTGAAGCACCTGTGCCTCCAAATTCTATAGGCAGTGTCCCTTCAACGACATAGGCCATTCCAAAGTAGGACAGGAATCCCAATAAATCATTGGCTTCGATCGACCCATTTCCATCAACATCTGGGTTGTATGGCAGAAGATTGGTGTTGGGAGTTTGCGCATGGCATTTGAACGTTGCCATTGCAAGTAAAAGTCCCAAAATAAAAGTTTCTTTGAAGTAATACATTTTAATAGGTTAGTTTTTCTGCATAACAAATATAACAATAAGTTATACAGAAAGCAAATATTACATTACATAATAAAAGCCGCCCTATATTAAAAGGGCGGCTTTTTTTTGGTTTAGGTTAACAGATTATTGAATGATAAGTAATTTTTTAGATGTCATGAAGCCACGTGATGTCAGACGAATCTGATACATTCCAGCTTCTAAACCATTCGTACCAATCAACACAGTTTGAGGCCAATTCGCAATAACGACTTGTTCGAATGGCTGAAGTACTATAGATCCCTCCATCGTTGTTACCTCAACTTTAACTGAGGCGACTTCCTGAATTGTAAAGGTCAAAGAAGTAGATGAGTTTGTCGGATTGGGAGACAGTGCATCGATTGTGATGTAGTCCTTGGCCATTGTGTTTGCTAAACCAGACTCCTCGCTTTCTTCCTGTAATCCTCCCTCGTCGGTGATGCAAGACTCGCTTGATATGTCTACTGTGTATCCGAATGTTTCAGAATTTCCAGAGCAATCAGTCAGGATGTAATCACGTGTTATTTCGTAAGGTAGGCAACAGTTAAGATCTCCGAATAAGTCACCAGATCCCATGATGTTTTCACCTTGGAACTCCCCGCTGTAGTAGAACCATCCACTAAATCCGAATTCCGAATTTTTGTTATTTGCCCCCTCACCAAGTTGGAATCCGAAGTACTCGTTACTTGGTTGATGGCTCATGCTTAGTGAGCTTCCTTCATAGTCCCCCCAGCCAATTAATTGGCTAGAGTTTTGAAGAATAGCGTAATGCCATAGTGTGTGCTCTCCAAGTCCACAATCAGATTTAAAGCTGTGGTATCCTTCTTGTCCACTCCACTCGTCCCATGTCATATCAGCAGAGAAGTCTGCAACGACCGTCCAACCTGCATTAGGGTTAGCGCTAGACACAGCAGTAAGCTCAATATGACGTGTTCCATCAGAGTAAGTCGTTACAAGACCCTCAAGTGTGGTGTAGAATTCATCTCCAGGAAAGTTGAACATGCGAATACTGTGTGCATCATAATTGTCGCAAGTTTCTCCGTCTTCCAGCGCCTGAGGCGTGGTGATAGTACAGTATCCAGTGACGTCGCCAGATGGTGCAAATTCTCCACTTGTTTCTTCGGTAAACTCGAGGTCTACGTCATTGTCACAGTTGTCAACGTAAGTAATCTCAACAGCAGCCGGAATCGTTACGTTGCCCCAGGCATCATCCCAACACACTTCAATGATTTCGCCATTTTCGAGACCATTAGAGTCTGTGATTTGTGGCGCTTCTGTATCCTGAACAATGATTGTAAATGAATCAGTCGTGAAATTTCCACACGCGTCAGTCGCAGTCACTGAGACCAAATGTGTATAGTTTCCACATCCATCTGTCTCAAGCGTATCACGCGTTTCTTCGATAGAAACAGCCGCACAGTTGTCAGAAGCCTCAATAGAATATGGCGCTTCTTCACATTGTGAAATTGAATCTTCCGGGAAAGAAGTGAAGACAGGAGCTGTCGTGTCCACAACTGTTATTGTTTGCGTCGCACTGGTTGTGTTTCCACAAAGGTCAGTTGCTGTAAACACACGTGTTAGAACATATGCTTGTGGGCAATCCGTATCGTTTTCTGAAGACGATTCTATAGAAATGTCTACTGTACCACAATTGTCAGCAGCCGTTGCATCTTCTAAAGAGAGTTCGTCAGAACACGCTGCAGTGAAATCTGCAGGGAGGAAAGTAAACTCAGGCGCTGTTGTATCTACGATTGTGATCACTTGAGTTGCTGAACTCTCATTTCCACATTCGTCCGTTGCAGTGAATGTACGTGTTAACGTGTACTCATTTGGACAGTCTCCGTCTGATGATACCTCTTCAATGTTAACAGTTGTTTCAGTACATAGGTCTGAAGCTATTGCCAAATCAAGAACCAGTTCATTCGAACATTCAGTCGTGTAATCTTCAGGCACAAATGTAAACTCTGGAGCTGTCGTATCGATAAATGTGATACTCTGTTGTGCCGAAGTCTCATTTCCACAATTGTCTGTCGCTGTAAATGTTCTTATCCAAGAATAAGCGCCGTTACAATCTCCAAGCAAGACCTCAACTTCTACTGTAACCTCAGGGTCAGAACAGTTATCTGTCGCTGTCGCATCCTCAAGAATCAGCGCTTCACTGCATTCTATTGTGAAGTCAGCAGGTACAGATGTAAATTCTGGGGCTGTTTCATCAAATAGAAGGATGATTTGTTCTAATGTAGCACTGTTGCCACAATCGTCCGTAGCAGTATACACTCTGATGAACGTTCCAACTGGAGCGACACATCCACCGCTTACTGGCGTTTCCTCGTAAGTAATTGTGACTTCGCCACAGTTGTCAGTTGCATCTACAGTAATGACATCATATGCATCACATGGTAGAGATACTTCAAGATCTTCCAAACCGAAGTCAGGAGCTGTCGTATCCACAACTGTGATTGTCTGCGTCGCACTTGTCGTGTTTCCACAAAGATCAGTTGCTGTAAACACACGTGTTAGAACATATGCTTGTGGGCAGTCCGTATCGTTTTCTGAAGACGACTCGACAGTAATCTCTACGGCACCACAGTTGTCCGTTGCCGCTGCATCCTCTAAAGAGAGTTCATCAGAACACTCTGCAGTGAAATCTTCAGGGAGGAACGTAAACTCAGGAGCCGTTGTGTCAACGATTGTAATCACTTGTGTTGCAGAACTAGAATTTCCACACGCGTCCGTTGCAGTAAATGTACGTGTGAGCGTGTATTCATTTGGACAATCTCCGTCTGTAGAGACCTCTTCAATGGTCACAGAGGTTTCAGAACATAGGTCTGAAGCTGTCGCCAAATCAAGGGTCAGTTCATTCGAACATTCTGTCGTGTAGTCTTCAGGCACAGATGTGAACGCTGGCGCTGTCGTATCGATGAATGTAATCACCTGTTGCGCAGAAGTTGCATTTCCACAATTGTCAGTTGCTGTAAAGGTTCTTATCCAAGAATAAGTCCCGTTACATTCTCCAATCAAGACCTCTATTTCTTCTGTAATCTCAGGTGAAGAGCAGTTGTCGGTAGCGATCGCATCCTCAAGAAGAGGTTCATCACTACACTCTACTGTAATGTCAGCAGGAACAGATGTAAATTCTGGGGCTGTTTCATCAAAAAGAAGAATGATTTGTTCGAATGAAGAACTGTTGCCACAATCATCCGTAGCAGTATATGTTCTAAGTAACGTTCCAACTGGAGCGACACATCCGCCGCTCACTTGAGTTTCCTCGTAAGTAATCGTGACTTCGCCACAGTTGTCAGTTGCATCTACAGTAATGACATCATATTCATCACATGGCAGTGTTACTTGATTCTCTTCCAAACCGAAGTCAGGCGCTGTCGTATCTACAACTGTGATTGTCTGCGTCGCACTTGTTGCATTTCCACAAAGATCAGTTGCTGTATACACACGTGTTAGAACATATGCTTGTGGGCAATCCGTATCGTTTGTTGAAGATTCTTCCACAGAAATTTCTACTGAGCCACAGTTGTCTGTCGCTGTCGCCTCTTCTGACGCGAGAATGTCAGAGCACTCTGCAGTGTAATCTGCAGGGAGGAACGTAAACTCAGGAGCCGTCGTATCAACAACAGAAATTGTTTGGTCTACAAAAGAAACGTTGCCACACTCATCAGTTGCTGAGAATGTTCGGATCAGTGTGTATTCGTTGTCACACTCACCTGCTTCCTCTATGGAAGTCACTTCAACTTGAGCTGTGCTACAAAGATCTGATGCGGTAGCCATCTCAAGAGTCAGCTCTTCATCGCACTCAATCGTGTAGTCTGAAGGAACTGTATCAAAAGAAGGGCCTGTTGTATCAACAATCAAGATGGTTTGAGAAGCAACTGTGAAGTTGTCACAATCATCTTCCGCTGTGAATGTGCGCACTAAAGTGTACTCGCCTTCACACGATCCAGGCGTAACCTCTTCTGTGATGACAATCTCAGCAGTTGCACAATTGTCGCTCGCTTCTGCTAATTCTAGAATGAGCTCGTCGCTACACTCACTTGTGTAATCCGCAGGAACATATGTAAATTCAGGAGCTGTTTCATCAACGAGTCTTAAGAACTGTTCAAACATTGAACTGTTTCCACAATCATCAGTTGCGATGTATGTTCGCATGTACATTCCTACAGGATGAACACAACCACCACTCACCGCTTGGTCTGTGAAGGTTATTTCGACGTCTCCACCACAGTTGTCTTCCCCAGTTACATACGTATTTAAATCTGGGTAATTGTCACATTCAATCGTGATTTCAATGTCACCAGTCATGACAGGACCTACGTTGTCGTAAACGGTGATTGTCTGCTGGTGTGCAGTTTCGTTTCCGCAATCGTCAATCCATGTGTATGTTCTGAGTGCTTGATAGCACCCAGTACCTTCCACATTAACAATTGAGTCATTCACCCAAGTAAATGAGACATCGGTGTCACAATTGTCAGATTCAGTATGAGATCCAAATTCAATCTCAGATGCGTATTCTTCACATGTCACGCTTACATCTTCAACTGAAGCTGTAGGAGCGATCTCATCAAGTAACGTAATTACTTGTACAAGTGTCGTGGTATTCTCACAAGCATCCATCGCTGTCCATGTGCGATGTATTGTGCGTGAACCCTCTGCAAGATTGTCGTCAGCATCACAGTCAAATGAAATTAATTCATCTTCGAATGTTACTTCGATTAGATTGTCCCAAAGAGGTCCACAGTTGTCATATGATGTTGCTTGACCCGTAATACTTACATCAAGATCTGCTTCACAGTTTTCATCAATAGTACCTGTATAGTCAGCAGGAATCTCTAAAGTAGGTGCAACAAAATCAGTCAATGACACAAATTGTTCGGCCGTAGAAAAGTTTCCACATTCATCAGTTGCAGTCCAAATTCTCATCCATACCCCAAGGCAACCTCCAGACATGAGTGAACTACTCACTGAATAAGTAATGTCCCCACAGTTGTCTACTGCAAACAGCGGCAATTGAGAAGGGTCGTTGGGGTCGGTTAGGAAATCACAAGCAACAATCTCAAAATTCTCATATTCTTCAAATACTGGAGCTGTTGTATCAACAATTGAAATGGTTTGTGTTGCGCTTGTTGCGTTTCCACAATCGTCTGTTGCTGTGAATACACGTACAATTGTGAAAGTGTCTGTGCATTCTCCTGCGATTGTATCTGTAGCTTCCGTGATCTCAACGGAACCACAGTTGTCAACAGCAGAAGAAGCGTCAAACGGATGTTCATCAGAACATTCAGCCGTGTAATCATCAGGGATAGAAGTAAACTCTGGACCTGTAGTATCTACAATTGTAATCACTTGTTCCGCAAAAGAAGCGTTTCCACACTCGTCAGTCGCTGTGAAGGTTCGGGTAATGGTGTAGTCACCAATACATATTCCTGCTAGCGTATCAGCTGCGTAGGCGATTTCCAAAGCACCACAGTTGTCTTCTGCTGAAGCCAAATCGAATGGATGCGCGTCTGAGCATTCTGCTGTATAGTCTTCAGGAACATCGGTGAACTCAGGACCCGTTGTGTCTTGGATCGTGATTGTCTGAACTTCGGAAGAAGTATTGTCACAATGATCTGTAGCTGTAAAGGTTCTAAGGATCGTGAAATTGCCGATACAATCTCCCGCGATTGTGTCGGTAGAGATTGTGAACACCGGAGCAGAATCACAGTTGTCAGTTGCCGTAGCGTCTGTGTCAAACGGATGTACATCTGAGCACTCAGCTGTGTAATCTGCGGGCCAGCTCGTTATAACTGGAGCCACTTCGTCAATTAAGACAATGATTTGTTCAAAAGACGCAGCGTTTCCACAATCATCAGTCGCAGTATATACACGAAGAATTGTACCGACAGGCGTAACACATCCACCACTTACAGGGACATCTAAATATGTGATAACAACATCTCCACATCCATCAGTTGCATCTACAGTTATGACATCTTGGTTGTCACAAAAAAGTGAGGTTTGAGGCAATTCGTCACCAAATTCTGGTGCGATTGTGTCTTCAATGGTGAACGTAGATATTGTAGAACTCGCGTTTCCGCAGTTGTCACTCGCAGTGAAAGTCACTGTTACTGATCCAGTTGATCCGCAATCATCAGAAATCGAATTGAAATCGTTACTCCAGATCACATCTGCACAATTGTCTGTTGCAGACGCGCCGCCGTTTGAAGCAATCCAAGCTTGAAGATTTTCAAGGTTGCCAGAACCGTCGCATTCAACGGTCACATTTTCAGAAGCGGGCTCTATAGAAGGCGAAGTTGTATCTTGAACAAGTATAGACTGTTCCCAAATAGATGCATTGCCAGTACAGTCTGTTGCACTCCAGCGACGAATGAGTTCGTAGCTGTCAGGACAATCACCATCAATACGAAGCTCACCATCGTATAGGATTTCAACGGGTGCATCTAGATCGATACAGTTATCTACTGCAGTCAATTCAGAAAGGTCTACAACTTCAGGTACCATGTCGCATTCAACAATTTGGTCTTCAGGACCATTCGTGAATACAGGTGCTTCAGTGTCAACACGAGAAACATGCTGCGTGACCACGGTTGTATTTCCACAGATTGGATCGATTGCTGCATATACAATATCAGCAAACTCTCCTCCACATTGTACGTCAAGGAATACATCTTCATCAAGGTCTACGATGATATCACCTGAAAGACCTGATACAGTTTGACCGTCAATGGTTCCGTTCCAAGCAAACCAACCTCCCAAACCATATCCACAGTTGTGGTTGTTACCTCCAACTCCAAGCTGAAAACGTTTAGATAATGAGACTGGCATATGGTTTAGATAGATTTGACCTTCTAATGATCCAGTACCTGTGAGGCGAGATATCGTATTTTGAAGTGTGTAAACTGTGATTCCAGCAGGATCAACAGTACAATTCCAAGCCGTTAATAATGTGTGATAATTCGACTCTGCTAACCAAGATGTCGCGTTTTGTTGGTCTTCAAAGAAAACGTCCACTGCAAAAGTTTGGTCTGCATCAGCCATACAAGCAATTTCACCTGTTAAACGAGCTGTACCCGTTGCTGGGTAACGCACGAGTTCAAGAGGCTCTACTTCAACAAAATAGTCACTTGCAGAAACGCCGTACATTGAACTTAGACCATAAATACGGAATGCGCCATCAACACCAGGCCCGTAAGCGGTCTCAACGTTGTTCGTGATGGTGCTCGCTATCGCTTGGTTGTATTGACAAAAGACTTCGACGTTTTCGCCAGTACAAGGATTGATTGCTTCTACAGTCGGATCACATTCTCCTGGGAGATCTTCCTCACACTGCACACTGTAATCTGAAATGTCAGTTGTGAAAACGGGTTGGCACCCTTCACATCCAGTAAAGTTTCCATCACAATCATATCCTGATTCAGGATATATACAGCTGCCATCATTCAAGGTAGCTGTATCGTCATAGTTACACGCTGTAATGTCATTACAGCCAGGTATCTCGGAGTCATCACAGACCCCATTTGAATTTGTATCAGAATCGCAATCACCTCCACAAACGCCTATTGCGTCAACCTGGCTTCCGTCACAATCACAATTTCCGTCAGCAATGCCCTCACCGCCACATACACCACATTCATCTAAGACATCTCCGTCACAGTTACATGCGCCATCCGCAATACCTGCACCGCCACATACACCACATTCATCTAAGACATCTCCGTCACAGTTACATGCGCCATCTGCAATACCTGCA
>MDSY01017548.1_pt1 | contig 10444 bp, 3 predicted proteins | sample 811131 | NCBI WGS metagenome assembly MDSY01 (sample SAMN05326643, study PRJNA326480) | marine metagenome | isolation source: seawater | place: Atlantic Ocean: South West | collected 2010
ATTCCATCTCTTATCTCATCTAAAGAGTTGTGCCAAAGGGCATCAACAATACTTTGGGCTAATTGGTGTAAATTCATAGTTGTTTTTATTATTTATTATTGGTTTTCTCATTCTTAATATGTCATCTAATTTTATTGATCAATTGAAAAATAAAATTATTTAGACAAATTATATAAACTATTTGATAAGGTAATATAATTTTTATCGATTAGCATTTGCAGATAATCCTCCCAGTCTTTATTGATCCCTTTTTCTTTACTCTCTTTAATTATATATTCAAGAGTAATTCCATCAATTGCATTTTCAACAACTTTTAATAGAATTAATTGTGGCCATGCTAAAGTGTCTATTTTCCAATTATCATAATCTTGGCTGTTCACAATAGCATCAAAAGTTTGAAGATTATTTATAACCCGATCTTCTCCCTTAAAAGATACTAATGATTTTATTTTCCTAGTCAGCCGAGCATCTCCATCATTACCATGTATTACTTTTGTTGCCAATTGACCCAAAACATTTTCCGGAAAATCATCTGGTTGCTGTGACGAAAGCAGTAACCCAACACCAAATGAGCGACACTCTCTAATAAATTTTTCTACAAAATTAGAATCCAAAATACGATGTGCTTCATCGAATACAAATAACTTATTTAGAGAATAACTGTGAGGTATACCCAGATAATGCCCATGAGCGGAAACAATTATCATTTTAGCAATTGCATTTTTAATTTCGTCATTTTGGATATCCGAAACTTTTATAATATTTGAATTTTCAATAATATCAGTAAATCCTACTGATTTATATTTATCACGAAATAGATTAAGATCAAATAAAGGATCAAGCCTATTATATAATTTTTCCAACTCTTTATCACCTTCCTCTAAATAATCTCCTACATCATTAAAAGAAGGGAAAATAATTGCTGTATCATAATCTAATATCCCCCTTGGATTAATACCCTGGGTTTTATACACCTTACGTACTGCCTTTTTGAGATCTGCCTCTTGTTGGATACCTAACCCAAAAGTATTACCTAGAACAGCGCAAATTGCATTAATGTGCTCTGATACATCATAAAATTGATCTCCATTATCTCTTTTACCTAGTCTTGGTATTAAAGGGTTATAAGGAACCCCATCAAATTTTACCTCTATTTTTTGAGCATTACACATATTACAGAAATACTTATCTGAATAATCATTTTTAAAATCAATGATGGTAAAACTTATTCCCGTTTGAGATTGTTGATAAATAAAAGACTTAATAAACTGAGTTTTTCCTTTACCAGATGAACCTGTTACCATCATATTGTAGTTGGGTAATGGAGCAGAGCCAGGTCTACCTTTGGGATAATAAATGGATTCTCTATTATCACTATCTTTACCCAAAATCACGTTATCTGTAATTTTGGTTGTTGGAATATTAGAAAATGTATTAACCGGGTTTTTTATTACTTCTTTAGATGCTTGGTTGTCAAAATGTTCTATTTCTTGGTTAAGTTGTGAATCCTCTATTATAGGTTTTTCATTAGATTTTTGAATAACAGAATTATTTTCTTCTCTGATTTTAACGAGATTCTGATTACTTTCAATTACTACTTCTTTATTTTCTATTAAAACTTCTTTAGTTTTTATGTTCATTGTATTAATTCTTTCCATTGAATTGTAAAAAGAGAAGAAGTCTTTGTTTAAATGGTTATCACAATTGAAAACTTCATTTAACTTGCCTTTAGGTATTTTATAAAATAGACCTGCAGAGGTTTTACCGGAGTTAAAAGTATTTGAGCCATCCACACACATAAGCAAAGAATCGTTGATGCGGAATTTAAAATTATTGTTTATTACGGTTGTAAACTTTGACACTAATTCTGAAGTGTTAAATTTTGTATTTTCATTATAGTATTGAATCATTTCAGAAAGAATAAGGCTAAGTGTATGACCCCAAAGTCCAGTAGGTTTTGTAGAATTTCTATAGCTGTTTAATTCATCAAAAATTAATTTTATTTTCAAAGTTTGATCATTCAAAATTTGAACAATTTCATTTTTTTGAATTTCATGTTTTCGATATTTTATTTCAACTAACCTGAAATCTATTATTAGATTTTCTTTGTCGTTATCATTGATTTCAATCATAACAAAATCGGGAAATTGTGTTCCTGTCTTTTGAAAATCAGGATTAACTTCTTTTTTAATTTTGTGTAGGCGATCTTTAAATACATCATAAGGAACAAAGACAACATTCTGAACCTCTTTAATAGCACAATCTATGATTTTTCTTGCAGCAATACTTGCTATAAACCCTTTTAGAAAATTTTGATTCGAGATTAAGTATTTTAGTTCAAATAGTCCGGTTTGTTTAGAATAATCTAAGAATTCACCTGCAACCTTATCAGCTTTTGGGTCAATGCTTATTAAAAACTTTTCAAATTTCTTGAAGTATACTTGCTGCTCTTTTGCCAATAAATAATAATCTCCTCTGCCATTGTCCTTGTATGAGTAATCAGAGATGTTGAATTCCCATAAGGTTTTATTTGTTGCTTCTTGAAGTAAATTTGAATTCAGAATATCACTTGAAATGGCTAGAACTTCTGATCTTTCAAAATCCGGGTTAGTCAAGGTGCTTCTAAATTGATTCTCGCTGAGATCAACCTTGAATTGATCTTCTAAAAGATTTAATGTGTCATTAAAATCATCTCCGGTTGATGCTCTAGCAGTGAAAATATCTCGATATAAAATATCGGATTCAAAAGTACTAAGTTGGTATGACGTAGTGTTTTTGTACATAAAACTTTTTGACATTAATTTTTCATCATCTTGTTGAAAAGTTCTAATGTCAGGTATCATAGACGTCAGTAGAGTGATGTCGAATTCCTTTTGATTTTTGTCTCCTTTGAACCAATTAAAACGAAGTCCTAATTCATTTTTATAGTATGATATTAAATTACTGTGTGGATAACATATAGACTCCCTGTTATCAAAAACGTTAACTTGAAGTTCATAATTATGGTAGTAATTAACTGTTTGTTCACTAGCCTCTTTAATCCAATTTAAAATTGCAGTATTTGATGTGCTGTCATATAATTTCCCTTCTAATAAGATGTTAAAAACAGGCTTGTTTGAAAGGTAAGCGAAGCTTTTATTTAGTGCGCTTCTTATTTGTGAAGGGGAAAGGTGTCCTATACTCTGATTGAACTCAACCTCGATGTTGTGTAGTATTTCCGAAAGATTATTTTTCGAAAAGGCCTTTTTCACATCAATAAACCCAGTGAAAAGCATACTATCTGTATCAATTCTAACAAAGTGAGAGTGGTCAGAGTTTGAATCAATAACCCAATTTTCTATTTGGTTTATATTAATCAAAGATGCCATTGAGTTAGGATGGAATTTACCTTTTTTATCTTCGATAGTTTCGTTTAGCAGCTTGAATTTTTGACTTGCCTGCTGCAAGAATAATGGATGAAAAGGAGAGAAAAATGTAGCTAATGGAAATTCTTCCAGTCTCTTATGTTGATCATTTTTTTCAACTATAAAGAAAAGATCTATCCATGTGAAAATAGGATCTCGTTTGATCAGATTCTGGTATTGTTTTAGATATTTGTTGGAAAGATGAATAAATTCTTCATCTCCGAAATCAATATCTTCGATAGTTTCAATTTTATTCCCTTTGAATTTCCTTATATAAAGGAGAGCTATTTCTTCACGAGTTTTATTATATTCTACGAAGGATGCTTCACCTAATAATTTATTAAAATCATCTTGTGTAGGTCTAAAGTCAAGTTGTAAAGTGAGATTATTCTCTGTGATTATTGGACACGCTTGATTATTATTGATTAATTCTGATATGGGCGATAAGTTAAAAACAGTAGGAAGAAAATTAGTGTTTTGGTGACCATTTTCAAAATAATACGAATGAACCTTGTTTTTATTCCGTTTCTCTATGATTATAGAACTCCCAATGTAATCAGAGTCATTCTTTGCTTTTAGTTTTTGAAAGTGATTTCGAACAAACACATCGTTTTTAGTTCCTTTAGGAATGAATTCAATAACGATCCATTTCGAATCAAAACTAATACTGTTTTGGATCTTTATATATAGCATTCCCTCCGAAACGTTACTTATAGTGAAAGAATTATCAACAAACTCAGTCATAGGATTTTTCAATTGAGAAATTGCAATATCTGTCCTTGAATTATAATTACAAGCGAAGTCCCCCTCTTTATCTTGAAAACCTAGATAGACGATTTGCGTATTTTTCTCAATAATTCTTAAAGTTAATTCAATATCGCTTCCAGTTAGTATTTCTTTATCTTCAAGACTATAAACTAAAATGTTTTTTAGTTTTACATCTGCTAAGTTTGAAATATCCTTTTTTATGTCTAGTTCCTTTTTATTTGTTTGCTCAATAGATTCTTCTATCGACTGATTAATTTCATCAAAATCAATTTCATTTAATTTCTTTTTTGAATAGTTTTTAATTTTTGAACCAATATATATACGCTCACTTCCTTTATTTGTAGATGCATTGATCCCAAAGTCTAAATAGTTGGGAACTGGAATAGCACCAGTGGAGTAATTCACCAATTCGATAGCCTTATTTTTATCCAAATGCTTCGCACTTACTTTCTCTAATGAATTAGATTCTAAAATATCACATTTAATTGAGCTTGCAGCTTCAAGCTTTCCATTGATGGACCAATCGGATAACGCACTGTTGTTTAAAAAACTGTATAATACATCTCTTCTTAAAAGAAATTTTCTAGACTTTGAAATGTAATTAGTATTGCCAATGTTAATAACTGAGAAGGAACTAGGTTCTTCATCATTATAGGTGATTTGAACATTCGAATTATCTTCTTCATCTTTTAAAGCTTCAATCCATTCGTCAACATCTATTAGCTTTTTGTACTTGATTGTGTTTGTTAAGAAAACTAAATTGATTTCCTTTAAGAAGTCTTTGGATTGTTCATAATTCTCATTTCGAAAAAGGGTGGTAACTGCTGTTGCATTTTTTACAGATTTACTCACCAATTTTTTCTCTAATCCACTAAATCCAAAATTCCTTAGATAGTACTGTACTTTCTCGATAAAGCCCTTAAAATATATTGATTTGAGGGCTGAAGAGCTATTGAAATGTTTTTCTGATCCAATTATCCCGTAAAACTCTAAAACAGAATCTGGATTGACATCCTTGAGAAAAAAATCACCACACTTGTTCTCGAAATTGGATAAAAACATATTTTTCAACTGTTTTAATCGCTCAGGGTTTGAGTAGCCAATATTTTTTTCGAAAATTTCGGTATTCATATATTCTAAATAATTCGAGTCAGAATTATTTACCACCTCAGAAGTAGAGTCAGAACTGTTACTTGGCAATTTTTCACAATTACTCGGAATGAGAACTACAAAGTTTATGTTCTTGTCAGTTGATAAATTTCTTGCCTTAACTAAATCGGAATAATTTATAAAAGAGACTTTATCTTTTATTCCAAAATTGATATGCTCAGGCACATCTGAAAAACACCAGAGGTAATGCTTATTGTTTAAAAAGTCAAGGGACCCCATCTTTTGATATGTGTTGTATATCAAATCAGTTACCTTTCTATTAATGCCAAAAAAAAGATATCTATCTTTTTTGTTGGTGATATTTATGGTATACGTTAACCATTTTTGGAAGTATTTTTCGTTTAGCATATTTAATATTTTTTTAATCTAAACCCAACCCGGCTTTAAAATTAAGACACCACCTTCTGTATCAGGGCTATCAATTATAATTCCTAAGGACTGCATTGTGTTTTTTAATTCACCTTCACTAATGTCCTTGATGTTCAATTCAATATTGTAGTCCTTTAAATATTTCACGAATTCTAGACCAGACATAAATTTCCGTTCGCGATCAACTTTTAAAAATATTAAGCAAGTCAATGTAGAAATCAGTCCTGCGCTCATTTCAAATTCATAAGGGGCGTTACCTTTATGAATTTTCCGATTAAAAATGTAATTTACATCAGGGATAAAATTACTCATAGAGGGGGGCTTTTTCGAGCATAAATATTCGAGTGATTCTTTAATGTTCTTTAAAGTTCTAGGATATATTTCAGAAATTTCATCAAGTTGAGATTCATTACTTATCTTAAAATTTGACATGAAATCATCTAGTGTTTTTTTATCTTTTAATTTAGCGAGTAGTTCATTAGTAAAGTCTAAGAAATCTTTTTCATCTTTAAAGTCCTCAAACTTGTCAGAGCCATTAGCTTTGAGTAATTCAAACAATAAATTGTTATAGTAACAATATTTACGTACAGTGATGTTAATATAATCTGTGCGTTTTGTAAGTAAATTAATCGGTGTATGATCTTTTTCCTCAGGATGGTTTAAAAAGTCATTTAATCCTTGAGTACCAATTGTAATTTTTGAATCCCCTAATGTTGTTTCAATTAATCGATAATACTTCCTCGACAATGTCATAGTATATATCAAATGATTAAATAATGTTAACCTAAGGTAGGCTTCTAGAATACCAAGCCATTTTTGTCTTGTTAAGGTTGATTTTAGCTTAATTATGTTTTTGAGATCTGTCAAAACACATTTAGCAATGTTTGAATTATGTAATACATTTTTCTTAAATCGATTACTTCCTCCTCCAACTGAGTTAATCCCTGTGTCATACATTTTTTCAAATGCATCACGCTGGAAACCCAAGGGCTCTTTAATATTTAACTTTTTGCAGATTGATTGGAGTTCGCGACTAATGAAAATACTCCACCAGTCAAGATCATTTTCGTCTTGTACGCTCAGTCCGTCATATAAAGATTTAGATATTTGAATGAACTCTTGTTTGGAATTGGAGTAATTCGCTATTACTTCAATTAATAAGCCACCAGGGTTCCATGGAGACCCAGTATTCCTTGATGAAAGACCAAAAGAGGCTACTTCAGGCACAAATGGGGTAATGAAGAATTTTTTCTTTTTGTCTTGTTCAGCACTTGTTGGAATACTTAAGCTAGAATTGAAAAGAAGTTTTAAATCATCGTTGGACAACTGATCGCCGATTGGTTCAGTTCCTTCTATTTTTGAATAGAGTTCTTGAGCTCTTATGTTTGTGCTCTTTTCCGATTCTGGAGAAAGTCCAATGTTTCTGTACAAACTAGCAATTAGAATCGAGACAGAAGGAATATTTTCAGCAGCTCTTTCTAGTTTAAAAAAACGTAGTAACTCCTTATATTTAGTTGAAATGGGTTTGTCAATTTCCATGATCTATTAGTGTTTAATTAGTTCAAACCGAAGTGGGTTTTTTGAAATTTTTATCTCTCCTAGATTTTCTATTTCGATTTGAGGATCGTTTTTCAGCTCGTCTCTATCGGTTAATTCAATTTTCTTCAACTCCTTCCATAGTTGATAGTTTTTATCTAAGCAAGCATCGAAAACATCTTTCTCGTTCAGTTTAATTGATCTGAAAATTTTGTACGTGAGCACAATATACTCCTCGTTATTTTGTCCATCTTTATCACTATCATATTTTAAAACTATTTGATCACTTGTAGGCTTGACATTCGTGCTTTTTTTAACCCCCTTTAATTTGTAGATTCTTGATTTGGAAGAAACATTATTTTCTATTTGACTAGCGGTTTGTCCTATAGCTGTGGATAAACTATTCTCCACATTATGAAAGTTGTTGAGAATGGACTTTTCGAATGAAGATCTAAAATTCTGAGAATTACCAGGTGTGGATAAACTCATGAATTCATCTATAAACTCTCTATCTCTAATGAAGTGTTTAGGGAAAAACACTCCTCTTTTTATAAATGAAATGATTAGCGTGTTTAAATAAGTTTTGAAGGTTTCTAATCCATTTAATTGCGTCGGGTTGAAATTGTCATAATCTTCATTTAAACAATATTCTTCTTTAATTTTTTCAAGAGTCAAAATAAGTTTGCGATCTATAAGGGGGATAGTGTTCTTGAATTTATCAATTTCACATTTTTCATTATAAATTACTTTATCAATTAGTTCTTTTATCTTAACTGGCACACCATCATCAGTAATAAGTGCGAAATTATTGTCTTCGTAATAAATCGGATCGAAAAAAGAGGAGTCATTTGATTCTATAAACTTAGGGATAGAAGCAAATTTCATTTTGGAATTAACATTGAGAAATTTGAAAAATGTTTTAATCTCATCCCCAGAGTATGGTTTGCAGCAATTAGTAACAAGATCTTCTTTTGCGTATAAAAAGTTGTTGAAAAAACGATAATTGGGCGTAAGTTGGTATAGCTCGAATAACAATCCGAATTGTTCAATATGATCTTCAGAATTCGCTTTATTGTAATCAGAAATAATTTGGTTAATTCTTTGATTCTGATTTGATGAAAAATGGAATAAATATGCAATAAGAGAAAATAATTCCCGATAGGTAAACCTCTTTCCGTTTAGCACTTCATAACTTCTCAAAGTTAAGCTTAGGTTTTCTGTTATCGAATCATTTGAGATAAAATGCTTAACATGGTTGATGGGATTTAGTTCAGAAGTTACAGCGAAATTCTGCAAACATTGTGATTTATCAATTATCTCTTTAATTAGATTATTTTGTGACGAGTTATTTATTTCATTATTTACAAAAAGGGTGTCATAATCCATACTCCAAGTGTATAAAAGAAAGTCAAATGAATCATCTCCCCAAATTTTGTAATCCTTGATTGAAGCTTCAATGCTATTGTATTTATAAATAGCTTCTATGGTTTTTTCATATTTGTTTAATGGGGATCCAAGATCTTTTGAGCCGTTACTAAGACTTTCAAGGATTCCTCTATTCATACAGATTAGGGCAAGCGCATTATCCGAGTTTTCTAAATCTATGAAATCATTAGTTAATGACTCCAGAAAGTCAGCGGATTTATCATCACGTTGAGAGGCATCTTGAGTTAAAAGAAGATTGTATTTACCGCTTGAAAAGGACGCTTTTCTATTATTTATACTAAAGAGATCCGTTAGTTCACCTCTGCCTACTTTCACATCATAATTTATGGATTTGAAAAAATACTCAGCTGCATATTCCATTAAATCTGTTTTACCATTTCCAGGCCCTCCAACCAAAATACAAATGGTTTTTTTTGGAGATTTTATATAATCATCTACCATTTCCCTGATCAAATTATGTATTGTTCCTTCAATTATTTCGCTTCCCATCGGTCTTCCTGAATTTTCATCCATAGGTTTTCTGACACCACCTGAATTAGAGCTAAACCAATTTTCGAAGGCAAATGGATATTTTTGGTTTACGTTTTTAGCATTCAGTATTGATGTCATGACTTTTATTTTTTTTTCTTTAGACGTTACGCTTATAAATTTTAAATGGAAATTCTCAATCACTTTTTCCAAATCATTTACAATCTGATCAACTTCAACCTCGTTTACAGTATTTTGATATTCATATACCTTGTAAACATAACTAGAATGGTATTTGTCAGTTTCAGGGATTAATACAGAAACTGTACTTAATTCCTCAACATAATCTTTTTCCCATGATACTTGGGGAGTATTTGATTCAGAAATACCATAAGATAATACTATTTTTTTTTGTTCTGTATAAAAAAGAAGAACTGGGTAAATACCATTCATCAATTCTTGAGAATGATTAGTAAATACTATCCAAGGCACATGGGTAAATCTTCCTAATCCAAACGATATAATTGGGCTAGTGTTTTCAAAGCAATCTTCAGGCTTCTTTATATTACTGCCAGCATATGAAACATTTAATTTATGAGCAAGCCCGTTAAAAGCATTGTTTTTACCCATGCCAGCTCCTTTCTCTCCTAATTCAGGCAATAACTCCAAAAAAGATTGAACAACTAGTTTTAAATTTCTCTCCATATTTTCTTCTTTAAATACCTTTCTATCTAAAACACTGCAACCTTTCATACCTTTTCCTTCATAATTTGGGTCTAAATAAAGAAAGTTTGCAAGTTTAAGCGCTATTCCATTTGGATTTCTAAATTTGTCAGATTGTGCAGAATACTCATTATTGATTTCTAAATTTCTAATTGACTTAGATGCCTCAAGTACTAGAGGGTGAGCCTTATGCATGTCTCCAGATCTCATCCTTTTGTAATAAGTTAACAGTAATCTAATTTCCTCTTCTCTCCAATTTACTCTCATAAATAACTCTTGAGTGTTTTTATTATTGATTCAGCCATTAAAGGTGGTACCGCATTACCGATTTGAGAATATCTTGGGGTTTTGTATGAATCTGAACCAGACAATGCATAAACTCCCTTAAACTCAAACCAATCAGGAAAAGATTGTATCCTTGCAAATTCTCTTACTGTTAATATTCGAGGCTCTTTATAATGAATATAATCAAAGGGACAAGTAGTTAAGGTAGGGGATGGATGTTGTTCTTTTAAAACATTAATAACTTGCTTTTTAGAGTTCCATCTAGCCTTTTCAAA